>Ga0209091_10000492_pt1 | contig 37593 bp, 37 predicted proteins | sample ArcticOcean_MG_C_6_FD_187438 | JGI IMG/M metagenome (GOLD analysis project Ga0209091, IMG submission 187438) | Marine microbial communities from western Arctic Ocean - ArcticOcean_MG_CB8_128 (SPAdes) (version 2) | ecosystem: Environmental > Aquatic > Marine > Oceanic | place: Arctic Ocean...
TCATTTGGCAGCTCAAGTTGATATAAATATTGCCGCTGTCAATCCATTCATGACATTCGAAAGTAATATCAAAGGGACATATAATTTACTAGAAGTTTTGCGAAAACAAAAATCTATAAAATCTATCATTGTCGCCTCTTCTGACAAAGCGTATGGTCACTATAAGCAGAGTAAACTACCATATCAAGAAGATTATGATCTTAGGGCGAAGTACCCCTACGATGTGTCTAAAGCGACTGGTGATATGATCTCAAAATCGTATGCATCTGATATGTTTAAGATGCCGATAATCATAACTAGGTTTACTAATATTTATGGTCCAGGTCAGTTAAATTTTACTGCCTTAATACCAGATTGTATATTGTCATGCTTTGATTATAGAAAATTTATCCCTAGAAGCAATGGCTTAAATATGAGAGATTTTTTATATGTTGATGATGTCTGCGACTTATACCTATGCCTTGCATATAATTTATCAAAAAATAAATTATTAAGAGGGGAAGTTTTTAATGCGGGTACAGGAAAAGGATATAAGGTTAAAGATATAGTAAGAAAGATATGCGCTTTAACTGATAATTTGGACAATTATCAGAAGATTGCTCCTACATTTAAGAATAAAGAGTCGTTCGGAGAAATTAAAAATCAATTTATGACATATGATAAAATTAAAAAACATTTCAAATGGAAGCCTTCATATACGTTAGAAGATGGCCTCGGAAAAACAATCGAATGGTATGCTAAGTTTTTAAAAAAATATAACTATAAGTCATTCTTGTCAAAAGAATTAAAATGAAGATAATGATTCTAGGAGCAGATGGATATTTAGGGTGGCCAACATCTGTAGATTTGGCATCTCAGAGTCATGATCTACTACTTATAGATAATTTTACAAAAAAGAAATTACTCAAGCAGTACAAGAGAAAACCTCTAGTAGCAAATGATGTGATAAGTAAAAGAATAAAGTTATTAAAAAATAAAAATAATAATATTTCTTTTAAAGATATTGATTGTGCTGATTATTCTAAATTCAGCAAGGTCTTTAAAAAATTTAAGCCAGATGCAGTTATACATTATGCAGAACTGCCTTCTGCTCCATACTCAATGTTTGGACGCAAAGAAGGCTGGAAGACTCTGCAGAATAATTTGCAAAGTACATTTAATCTAATTTCTTGCATAAAGGATTATAAAGAAGATTGTCATGTAATCAAATTAGGCACTATGGGAGAATATGGTACACCTAATATTGATATAGAAGAAGGCTGGATTGATGTTTTGCATAACAAAAGAAAGCAAAAGTTTCTATATCCAAGACAAGCATCAAGCTTGTATCATACCTCTAAAATCATGGATACAGATTTATTATGGTTTTATGTAAGGCTATATGGATTAAGAGTAACAGATTTAATGCAAGGACCTGTTTATGGATTAAAATCTAACAATACTATAAATAACGAAAATCTATATCCTGACTTTTCATATGATGATTTATTTGGAACAGTCTTGAACAGGTTTATTGTACAAGCTGTGGCAGGAATACCATTAACTGTTTATGGGTCAGGTAAGCAAATCAGAGGCTATATAAATCTTGTTGATACAGTAAAATGTGTAAATATTGCTTTAAAGAACCCAGCTAAAAAAGGTAGCCTAGAGATCTACAATCAATTTACCGAACAATTCTCAGTAAACGAATTAGCTAATAAGGTAAAGAAAGCTCTTAAAAATATTGATATAGATGTAAAGATTAAAAAGATTAAGAATCCTAGAATTGAAAGTGAAAAACATTATTATAATGCTAAAAACAAGAAAATGAAGAAATTAGGTTTAAACCCAGCCCTTTTAACTGATGACATAATTATAGAGATTGCTATGTTTATAAAAAAATATATTAAAAATATTGATAAAAAAATAATTCTACCTAAGAGTACATGGTAATGAAGATATTAATTACAGGTGGACTTGGTTTTATTGGAAGTAACTTGATTGAGTATTTAATTAAGAAGAAAAGCATTAAAAAAATTATAATAGTTGACAATTTTTCAAAATCTTCAACAAGATATTTGGATTTAATTACAAAATACAAATATCACTCATCATCAAAGAAATATAAAAATTCTTCGAATAGAGTGCAATTAATTAAAGCTGACGTAACAGACATAAATTTTGCAAAATTAATAACTAGAAATATAGACTATGTAGTCCATTTAGCGGCAGAGTCTGGAGTTGATATTTCAATAAGTAAACCTTTGGAAAGTTTTAATACAAATGTAATAGGAGCATATAATTATCTTGAGTCTTCTAGAGTAAATAAAGTGAAAAGGTTTGTATTTGCATCTAGTGGAGCAGTTTTTGGTGACACTAAGCCACCACTCAAAGAATCAAATATTAAAGCACCTATATCGCCTTATGGATCAAGTAAGTTAACTATAGAAACTTTTTGTGAAACTTATTCTAATGTCTTCGATTTAAACACTACTATATTAAGATTTAGCAATGCTTATGGTCCTTATGCATTGCATAAACAAAGTATTGTTTCAAAATTCATTAATAATATCTTGAGTAATAAACCAATTGTGGTAAATGGGAATGGAAGTGTCACAAGAGATTATGTTCATGTCTCAGATATATGTAATGCAATATATAAGTCAATCAAAGACAAGAATGGCCCTAAGACATATCATGTTGGAACAGGTAAGGAAACCTCAATTAAACAACTCATAAAAATATTTAAAACTGAATGTGTTAATCATGATATTGATGTTAAGTATGGCTTAGATAGAGTAGGCGATATGAAGAAAAACTATACCTCAATTACTAAGATCAAAAAAGATTTGAAGTGGCAACCTAAAATTTCCTTATCTAAAGGATTTGCTCAAACATTTAAATGGTTTATGTCACAAAAATAATGGATATTCTATATATAGTACCAGCTCTGATTACTTATATAGTAGGTTATACATTGATTAAATATCCAATATCAATATCTGAACCAACAGAAAGAGGTATGCATAAAAATAATATTATATCGTCTGGAGGCATAGCAATACTGGTTGGAATTATTTCTTTTACAGTTCTTGCGGGCCTAGATAATAACTCTCTCTTAAATAATAATGAAATAATATATATATCAGCATTCATGCTAGTCACTATAATTGGGTATTTTGATGATACAAGGTCACTATCAAAAAAATTCCGTTTTGGAGCACAGATATTCATCTCTTATTTGGTATTACAAACGACTAGTATATTTGACCCATTCCTGATCTTAGCCGCGATAATTCTTATAGTTTATACTATAAATATATATAACTTCATGGACGGCATTGATCAGCTTGCAATCTCACAAGCAATATTTTTTGCTGCTTCGAGCGGCTTAATATTTTGGTGGGAAAATTTCACGTTCTCATTAATATTTTTATCGTTCTTTTTAATTAATTATAAAAAAACAAAAATATTTTTAGGAAATAGCGGTAGTTACCTTTTAGGACTTTACGTTGCTATAGCTATAATTTCCGGACCTAGAGAGACAATTCATGAAGAAAGGGCATTAATTTCGATGTTTATCTTAATGACTATATTTTATGTTGAGGCAACATATACTATCATAGCTAGATTCTTGAAAAAGCTTTTTAGTGATGCGACAATATTGGAATCAATCATACATGTGACGAATGCTCATCGAACACATGTATATCAAAAACTAGCTGTAAAATTTAATTCACATTCAAAAGTAGTTCTTTTAATGATGACATACAACATTTTATGGTGTTTACCGTTGGCCTATACTGCTTTTCGATATGATTATCTTCTGTTACCGCTCATGTTAAGCTATATTCCATATATCTATTATTGTTATCTAAATAAATCTGGAACTGAATCATAAAATATAATGAATAAAGAATATATATTCTTTTTTAAATATAACTTAAATAATCTTAATATGTTTAACACTCTTAAGCATATATATTACAAAATTATCCATTTGTTCAAAAAAAGAATATCTAAAATAAACTATCCTGAAAAGTATCTCTCTCTTAGAGAAATGGATTTTATCTCTGACAGAGTAGTGGATACAGAGTTATTAAGTAATATCGACAAAGATAGCGCTAAAGGTGATAACAAAATTAATTTAGATGTCTTTCTAGCAACAAAAACATTTAATATCAAAACAAATCAAGATATTTGTCAAAAAGATAGCTTTCAGGATCCTGAAGACTATGAGTCTCTCCATAGATTTATATGGATAAGATATTATTTATCTAAAGAAAAAATTAATCCAGAAGAAGTTCGGAAAATTGAATCCTTAATAGTGTATTGGTGTAAATCATCATTTGATAATGACGAGAGGCTAAAAGATAAACTAATATGGGAGCCATATACAGTTTCCGAGAGAATTATAAATATAATATTTTTCTATAATAAAATTGAAAAAGATATTCCCATTATTGTTTTATCGCAGCTTGACAAGATGGCTAAGTATTTAATTAAAAACCTCGAATTTTATAGCTCGTCCTATGGTAATCATTTAATTAATAATTTTCGTGGAATTTTATTTTATGCAATTATTTTTAAAAATGAAAAACTCATGAATACTTTTTCAAAATTAATGAAGGAGTATCTAGATGATTTTATTGAAGACGGATTTACAAAAGATTTTTCATCGCACTATCAATTATTAGTTTATTTTTGGTTATATGATTTATCAGAACTAGCTAACAAACAATCTCAAAAAGAGATAGCGGAGCTAATTAATCAATATATGAAGCCACTATATGAAAAGTCTATGTTTTTCTATTCAAAAAAATCAAAACACTTTAGTCTGTTTGGAGATATTTCTCCTGATTTACCACCGAAATATTTAATTAGTTTGCTTGATAATGAATATTTCTTTAATAAACAATATTCAGCTCTACGCTTATATCAGGACCATAGATATGTGGGATAAAATTACTTTCTCTGATTGGGAGATCATATATAGAAAAGGCAATAGCTTTGAGAATATTGAAAATCATGAGCATATTGATTATTTGCATTTTATCGTTAATTATAGGGGCTATCCAATCCTTATAGACTCTGGTTTAGCTAGTTATGTGAGCAATCATGCCCATGCAAACGCTAGAAATGCTGAATATCATAATAGTCTTCTAATTGACAGTTATGCTTATAAACCAATGAAAAAGAAGATATTTCCTGACAAATATTATGCTATGAATAATTCATCTATAAAGACGAAAACACAAACTGGATATAAGCTTATTTTAAAAACATCAGGTTTTAATAGAATTGATAATAATATTGATTTTGAACGCCATTTACTTATTGCTAATAAGTCACTTACTATTATTGATAATTCAAATTCAAAAACCAATCATAAAATAGAAAACTACTTTCATTTTGACCCCAATCTTCAGTCTATCGATAATTCAGAATCTTTTAGATTTAGTCTTAATAATACTAAGATAGAGTTTGTAAATCATAGCAATGAATTGTCCAATAGTGATCTTAATCTCTATTCTGAACAATATGGAACTACTCAGTTAAAGAAGGTTTTGAATAGTAAAAATATCATTAATAAAAACAATCCAATAATTCATAGGATAAATATTATATAAAATGTGCGGCATAACCGGTCATATTAACTTTTCCTCTAAAAATAAATTAGAAGAGAATGTATTAAAAGAAATGGTTTCATCTATGGTGCATCGAGGTCCGGATGATTCCGGCATGTATATTGATAATCATTCTCAAATTGGAATGAGGAGATTAAGCATTATTGATACTCATAATGGTGCACAACCAATAATATCTGATGATAATATGGTAATCATCATAATGAATGGAGAGATATTTAATTATCAAAAACTAAAGAATAATCTTTTAAAAGATGGCCAGACATTCAAAACTAACTCAGATACCGAAGTACTACTTAACTTATATCTTAAACACGGAAAGAGATGCCTTGATATGATTGATGGAATGTTTGCATTTTGTATTATTGATAATAGAAATAACACAGCATGGTTGGCAAGAGATCGTTCGGGTATAAAACCACTATTTTACTATATTTCAAATGATTCAATTATTTTTGGCTCAACACTTAATTCTATTATTAAATCCAAACTTATTAGCCCTAAGATTTCACAAGACTCTATTGATTTGTATTTAGTTTTATCTTATGTGCCAACTCCTAGAACAATTTATGAAAGTATTTATAAACTTGAGCCTGGACATGAAATTAATATTGATGCTAATAAAATTGATATAAATAAATATTGGGATATCAATCATGTAAATGGTTCTTCTAAAGAAAGCTATTCCAACACCATTGATAAGCTGCTCAGTGACTCAGTGAAAAAACATGCTGTATCAGATCAACCGGTTGGGACTTTTTTGAGCGGTGGGATTGATAGTTCTGTTATTACTTATAAATATAAAGATATATCTTCAAAATTTAAATGTTTTACTGCTGATTTTAAAGACAAAGATCAGTCAGATAGCACATATGCCTCAAAAGTCTCCCAAAGTCTTGAAATAGAGCATTCACGTAAAGATATGTCGAATATAGATCACCTAGGTCTTCTAGATGAATTGATACTATACATAGATGAACCTGTATATGACTCATCAATGTTACCCACATATGTTTTATCCAGGATAGCTAAACAGGAAGGTATTTCTGTATTATTGGCTGGAAATGGAGCTGACGAGGTATTTGGTGGCTATAAAAGACATTATGCGAGATTTACTGATTTTCTTCGTGGCAGATTATCTTGGGTAAGTATTTCACTGATAAAGATATTTACCACTATATTTAACAAATATTTTCATAAAATTATTCAATTAAAATTTAAGTATATTGGATATAGTATTGTTTATTCTGGAAATAATTTAAATATACTTTCAACAATGAGTAGTTTAAAACTTAAAAATATCGAGTATAACTTAAAGCAATATTTTACTCGTAACATGAAACCAACAAAGCAAAGCTTCAAAGATAAAATGAAATTGATTGATTTTAACTGTTACTTACTAGACAACGGACTGAGTATTCTTGATAAATGCACCATGGCAGCCTCTATTGAGGGTAGAGTCCCATATCTTGATCATAAAATCTTAGAATATGCCTTTAATGAAAATAATACTGAAGATGAAAAAGAGAACTACGCTTCATCCAAACCAGTACTACGAGATATTATAAAAAATAGTGAGATTTCTTACCTTGCTGAAAGAAATAAGCTTGGTTTCAATATGCCTATTAACGAGATTTTAGAAAACAATAAAAATAAAGAAACTATAAAAAGAGCGATAAAGGATGCAAAACCACAACTTGAAAAATATATTGATTATCCATTGTACTTTAAAATGATTAGCGATAATAAATCATGCTTTTCAGAAAATATTCTGTCAATATATGTTTTGTCAAAATGGTTAACAACATGGAATATAAAATGATATCAATAGTATGTCCTTGCTATAATTCTGCCAAGACCATAAAAGGTATATTTGACTCAATTTTTTCTCAAAAGAATATGCGATTTGAGATAGAAGTTATTTTTATTGACGATGGCTCAACCGATAATACTATTGATTTGATTAACTCTGGAATTAAGAAATTGCGTTCTAAGGGAGTAGTCGCATATTTATATACTAGTCCACATAAAGGTCCTGGTGCAGCAAGAAACATAGGTATTAAAAAATCAATTTATAAATATATCTCTTTTATTGATTCTGATGATATATGGTATGAAACAAAGATTTCTGTTTGTGAGAAAGCAATTCTAGCTAACCCTGAATCTAACATATTTATTCATGATGAAACTTATATAAGAAATAATAAAGAAAGTAGCACTATAATAAATGGTATTCATAAAAACCCATTGAATGCTTCTTTATATGTTAAAAACTGTCTATCAACATCTGCCGTTATAGTAAAAAAAGAGTTGTTGATAAAATATGGAGGCTTTGACGAAAGATTAATGTCAAGTCAAGACTATGACTTATGGCTAAAGCTATCACCTTATCTTATGCTTTATAAGATTAATGATATTTTAGGAGAATATCATGAGACTGGCAACAGCATAACTGCTAAGTTTTATTTTCATAGAGTATTTGATCAGCTGCTGATTGCTTATAGATACAAAAGCTATGTTGCAATTCATCAGTATTACTTCAAGGTGTTTAAAATATTATTTAGCAAACAATGGTTTTATGGATTAAAAAATATATTTTTTGGGGATAAGTCGCATAATTATTAATCTATGAGCATTGAAAATATTAAAATATTAATTCTAGAAAGTAGCTATCTTGCTATAAAGCCTAAATTTAATGAATAATCTAATATTCTGTAAAAAAACTATATTCCAAAGATTATTTTTTTGGATGAACAGGTATGCAAGTAATACAAATCTATCGGCCCCCATCCCTAAGAAGAATATTATTAAAGAAGATATGCTTGATGATATGGGCAATTGCCTAATGGAATATAACTCCTCTCTTCTAGAAGAGATATTATTAGATAAACTGTTAGATGAGCGCTTTACTAAATCATTAGGGGAATACTATACCAGTCAACAGATAAGAGATATTTTTGGGAAAAAAATTATTTTTGAAACCAAGAAGATACTAAGGTCCTTTAAATATGCAGAAACTGCAGCAATTAAAAACGAGATATCTTCTTCGTTATATATTTGGCCAGAAGATTTTGATTATTCAATATACAAGGAATTAAATAAACTTGGTAAGCTTCCTAGGAAAATAAAGATAGTAAAAATTGCAATATTATTAAATATAATTAAAGGGATTTTTAAAAAGATATATTTCTCAGCACAATCATTTATCTTTTTGGAAAAATCTCTTATATGTAAAAAGATACCCAATAGCCATTCGGTAAAGTATAAATATATCATTCATATGGACGAAGGATTAAAGGCTTGGAATTTAAATTCTGATCAATTTATTATAGATGGTAAATCAATAATTAAAGATGAAGTGCTCTTTATAAATTCTCAAAAGAAAGATGAGTCATGGGTAAGTGAATATAAGAGCAATGAATCTACTGTTCTTAATTTTAATAAATTACCATCTTTAATTGATAAGATGGATTTATTGAAAATATATCTTGAATATTTTATATTTAGATTCAGGATATTAAATCTAATATCCAGAAAAAGTTTCTTATCAAGTGAATTATATTACCTTTTCAAAGAGAATTTTTTATGGAAAATATTTTATAAGCGTTATGATATTAAGAAGGCGATTAGCTTTATGATAGCCAGAAGTATTACAGAATCAGTTATTCATCAAAAAATGTGTACAGAAACTATTTTTGTATATCTTTCTGCAACAGAAAATATTTTGAAAGACATAGAGGCTCCTGAAGTCAGTCACTGTCATGATTATACTCATATGTATTATGATAAACTGGTGACAAATAAAATATCTGCCAAATGGATGCATACTTTACAAAATAATATAAAAAATACATCCCACATAGGCCCAATTTTTTCGGATAGTATAATAAACTCAAAAAAAATTAAATCAGATTTAATAAAAAAGATCAACATTAAGAATTATAAAAATATAATCTCATATATAGATGCGCCAGCAGGATTGTATTCGGTGCTGAATATTGAATCTTATAAGACTCTTATTGAATCACTTTTATCATTATCAAGGAAGTATCCAAAGAATTGCTACCTATTCAAAAGTAAAAAATCATATTCAGAGATAGAGAGCTTGTGCGACAACGAACTAAAGGTTTTAATGAGTAAAATTATATCAATGGCAAATATAATTTATATAAATAATACTAATTTATCAATATATGAAGCAATAGGTATTTCTGATTTTACAATATCTGGGCCAAGATCGTCAGTAATATATGAATCACTTCATGCTCGTCAGCCTACTATCTGTTATGGCATATCAAACTCTCTCCCAAGAAGATCGATGTATAATAAAATACCAAAATGTAATGCATATAATGAGAATGAACTTTTTGAATTACATGACTATTGGGAGGCTAATCATATGTCCGCTGATCTTGATGTATATTTTTCTAAAATTGATGTTATTCTTGGCACTAGTTCAGGTGAAGCCACTAACTTTCAGAAACTAAGAGATGTAATAAATTGCAGTAAACAAGAAGGTATTGGGTGAAATATCATGAAAATATATTTGGGAAGCTTATTATATGAGGAATAAAAAAACATATCAGTTTATTGAGAATAATTTTTCAATCAATAGGATTATCAAGAAGATTATTTCCGTGGTATTGTTCCCTTTAAAATATGCACTTCCTAAGAAATATATAATATTTAGCGGGACTACTAATTATAATTATAATGGTAACAGTAGATATTTATTTGAATATTTGTCAAAAAACTCAACCTATGATGTTTATTGGTTTACAAGATCAAAAAAAATACAAGAATACTTAGAAAAAAATGATTTCCATTGCCTTACCTATGCAAATCCTTTTAAACTCATAATATATAGCGCAATGGCTAAGATTATTTTTAATGATGGTGATAGTTATTTTAACTTATTTGGGTTATCTGATACAAAAATGACATGCAAAATATGTTTATTTCATGGTTATGGACCTAAAACCACATTAGTGGTTTCAGAAAACCTAGAAACAAAAAACTTTAGGTTACGTAGGATCAATAAATTTAATTTTGTTAACTTTACATCAAATTATCTTGCAGATGAAATTTCTTATAAAATTTTTAATCTCCCAAGGAAAAAATCTATTGTATTAGGTTCTCCAAGAACCGATGACTTTTTTGATAAAAATCTGTCAGATAATTCTCGCTATAAAAAAGAAATGCTAACATCTTTTTTTGGCGATAAGGTTAATCAGAATTCCAAGGTTATTCTTTATACTCCTACTTGGCGGCCATATAATTATAATTTACCATTGATGACTATCAAAGGTTTTAACGAGAAACTATTCAATGATTATCTTGAAAAAAATAACATATTTTTAATTTATACTACGCATTCCGTGCAAAGACCAAGTTCATTTCTAAAAAATACTAAGAATATTAAATATATTGACGAATCATTTCATTTATATGATACAAATGAAATGATGCTAGAAACCGATATACTTCTTAATGATTATTCTACTACATCAGTGGAATTCAGTATTCTTAAAAGGCCTCAAATATTTTGTATGCCTGATTATGACGAATACAATACTACTAAAGGCTTTATTGATGATTATAAAAAGACAATGCCTGGTGATAGTTTCGATGATATCCATAATTTTTTTAGTTTACTGGATAAAATAATAGACAATGAATCACAATATGTTGAAAACTATAAAAAAGAAAGAGAATATTTGTTGGATAAATACTATAATTTATCAAATACAAAATCTGTAGAAAATTATAATATTTTTCTAAAAACTATAATGGGTGTTAATAAGAATTATGAAGAATAAAAAAGTATATGCTGCCATGAGTGTTGACCTCATACATGAAGGACATATTAATATAATTAAAGAGGCATCTAAGTTGGGTGTTTTAACGATAGGTCTTCTGACCGATAAAGCTATAGCTAGTTATAAAAGACTACCTTATATGCCATATGAAAATAGAAAAATAATTATTTCTCAAATAAAAGGTGTCGATAGCGTAGTTTCTCAAAATACTCATGAATATACGGAAAACCTTCTTAAACTTAAGCCTGATTATGTCGTGCATGGTGATGACTGGAAAGAAGGATCTCAAAAAAAAGTAAGACATGATGTAATAGAGACTTTAAAAGGCTGGGGTGGTGAGTTGATTGAAATACCTTATACGAAAGATATTTCCTCCTCTATATTAAATCAAAATCAAAAAGAATTGGGCACTACACCAAATATAAGGTTGTCCCTTTTAAGACGACTATTGAATGCCAAATCATTGATTAGACTAAATGAAGCTCATAATGGATTATCTGGCTTAATAACTGAAAAAACAAAAGTTATGGCAAATGGGCAAGAAATTGAGTTTGATGCAATGTGGTCTAGCAGCTTAACTGATTCAACGGCAAAGGGTAAGCCTGACATAGAAGCAATTGATATGACTTCTAGAATGAATACTGTTAATGATATTTTTGAAGTTACAACCAAACCTATGATATTTGATGCAGATACAGGTGGAAAAATCGAACACTTTTCTTTCACAGTCAAATCGTTAGAAAGATTAGGGGTTTCAGCCGTAGTCATAGAAGATAAAATTGGTCTCAAAAAAAATTCTCTATTTGGAAATGATGTGAAGCAAACACAAGATAGTATTGAGAATTTCCAACATAAGATATCTGAAGGAAAAAAGTCTCAGGTAACTGATGATTTTATGATTATTGCAAGAATTGAAAGCTTGATACTTGAGGCAGGCATGGATGACGCACTCTTAAGGTCTGAAAGATATATTGAAGCTGGCGCTGATGCTATTATGATTCATAGCAAACATAAAGATCCAGATGAAATATTTGCATTTTGCAAAAAATATAAATTGTTAGATAATGGAGTTCCACTAATGGTCGTGCCTTCAAGTTTTAATAGCGTTAGTGAGGATGAATGGCAGGAGAGAGGAGTTAACATAGTATGTTATGCCAATCATATGTTACGTAGTGCATATCCAGCCATGTTAGATGTTGCCAAATCTATTTTAATAAATAAAAGGTCATTTGAATCTAATGATAAATGTATATCCATTAATGAAATACTAAACCTGATACCTGGCACAAAGTAATGATAAAACCTCAATTGTTTTTTCAATATCTTAAAAAAGAAGGCATTGATTTTTATACCGGCGTACCAGACTCATTACTAAAAGATCTCTGTTTTTATATATCTGATTATAGCAAAGAAAATAAGCATATTATTGCTGCAAACGAAGGCAGTGCTTTGTCCATCTCTATTGGTTATCATATAGCTACAAATAATGTACCGGTTGTTTATTTGCAGAACTCAGGTCTTGGTAACCTAATTAACCCATTATTATCTTTAGCTGACAAGGATGTTTATTCTATACCCATGTTATTGATAATAGGCTGGAGAGGCAAGCCAGGACTCAAGGATGAGCCTCAACATAAAAAAACAGGCCGTGTCATGCTAGATATGCTTAAGTCAATGAAAATACCTTACAAAGTAATTAACAAATCAAACAAACCTGAAAAAATTAAAGCTATTACCGGCCACTTAATCAATAAATCTAAAAAAAATAACTCTCCAGTAGCATTGATTGTAGAAAGAGATACATTTGAAAAATATAAGCTTAAAAATATAAATAAAAAAAAATATCCATTAGTTAGAGAAAAGGCTATCAATATAATTATGAATTATATAGGTCTAAAAGATGTGATAATTTCAACAACTGGGTTTACCTCTAGAGAGTTATATGAATATCGAAAAAATAATAATCAAGACCATGGCAGAGACTTTTTAACAGTTGGAGGAATGGGGCATGCAAGTCAAATTGCATTAGGTATTGCATTGCACAGTAAGAATAAGTCTATTTATTGTTTTGATGGTGACGGGTCAATTATCATGCATATGGGATCTTTATCAACTAATGGGAATATTAAGTGTGCCAATCTTAAACATATTGTTTTTAACAATGGCTCTCATGAATCTGTTGGCGGTCAACCAACAACAGCGCATGAGTTTAATATTAAAAATATTGCTAAAAATACGGGGTATGATTTAACGCTATCTGCTAACAATGAGAAGCAACTTAAAAAAGCCATCGTAGAAATTAAAGAATATAAAGGGAGTTGTTTTCTAGAAGTAATGATATCAAATGGAACTCGTGCAGACTTAGGCAGACCAAGCTCATCTCCTCAAGAAAATAAAAAATTGCTGATGAGTTTTTTAAAGAAGTGAAACAAAAAATAATTTTCACAAGTAACTTAAAAGATAAACTTTTTAATATAGTTACTAAATTAAAACCCTCAAAAATTTTATTCGTAACAGCTAATAAATCATTTATAAGGTTAAATATTAAATCATTAATAGAACCAATTACAAATAAATATATTTCAAAGAGATTTTTTGGTTTTGACAATAATCCCAAGTTGACTGATGTTAATAAAGGCATTAAAGTTTTAAAAGGTTTTCAGCCGGATATCATTATTTCTATAGGAGGGGGTAGTGTTATGGATATGGGTAAACTCATCAACATATTATCTCAAAATCCAAAGTATAAAGATCTTATACGTAATAATTCTAATTTTAAGATCTCAAAAATACCATTGATAGCTATACCAACTACATCGGGTACTGGTAGTGAAAGTACATCATTCTCAGTCATATATATTAATAATAAAAAATATTCTGTGTCAGACATGAGTATGCTTCCAGATTATGCGCTCATTGATACTTCTCTCAGCAGTACAATGAGTAAAAAATTAAGAGCGTCATCTGCTTTTGATGCATTTTCTCAATCCATAGAATCTTATTGGTCAATAAATTCAACAAAAGCATCTAAAATCTTATCTATTCAAGCAATAAAATTAATCCATACCAATCTAATCAAGTCTCTTAATAATGATAAAAGCGCAAGAACAGCTATGGCGAAGGCAGCAAATCTTTCGGGTCAAGCCATTAATATCACAAAAACTACAGCTCCTCATGCTTTGTCATATCAAATTAGTACTAAGTATGGTTTGCAGCATGGACATGCTGTTGCATTAACTCTTGGAAAATTTTTTATACTTAATTATCCCCAAAATGATATTAATATCTCTGATAGAAGAGGGCATAAATTCGTTATGAGTACAATGAAATCATTATTTAATGCTTTAGGTGTCAAATCTTCAAAAGAAGCTTCAGATTATTGGTATAACTTAATGAAGAAGACAGGTTTAGAGCCAAACATCAATATAGCATGCTCATTAACTAAAAATGATCTGCTTGGAATTATTAGAGGCGTAGACCAGTTTAGGTTAAAAAATAATCCGATCAAAGTTACAGATAAAGATATGCTTGGAGTATTTTGGGATAAATAGAAATAATGAATAATATCTTTTACGATTCAATTAATTTACTGTTCACACTTGACTCTTATTTGTTAGAGGTAATTGGTTTGTCTTTATATATATCATTATCAGCTCTAATCATATCAATTTTAATATCTTTGCCTATTGCCTCAATACTTTCAATCAAAAATTTTACCGGAAAAAGCTTTATAACAATTATATTTAATTCATTAATGAGTTTGCCCCCTGTCGCCGTAGGAGTTATTTTATACATCTTAATCTCTTATAATGGTCCTCTCGGGCATCTTGAATTACTATATACTCCATCAGCAATGATATTCGCTCAAACAATACTTGTAATACCAATAATCATATCTTTGTCTAAGGATTCAATGGATAGTTGTTTGAACTATTATAGGGATTATTTTTTATCGATAAATGCTAATTTTATTTCTATTATGAAAACAATTTTATGGGAAGTCCGATATAAGCTTCTTATCAATATATTGGCTGGACTAGGACGAGCATTATCTGAAGTTGGCGCTATCATCATAGTAGGTGGAAATATTGACCATTTAACTAGAGTTATGACAACTAGTATCGTCCTTGAAACCTCTAGAGGTAATTTAACAAAAGCATTAGGATTAGGTATCAGCCTTATACTTATAGCTTTGTTAATTAATATAATATTGTCACTAATTAAAAATAAAGAGTTAGAGGGCAATAGTGAATACTAGTCTCAGTTTTGAGGATGTCTCATTTGCCTATAAAAAGAAGATAATCTTGCATGATATTAATATTAAATTGAGTAAAAAAGGTATATCTGTAATATATGGTGAAAACGGAGCAGGGAAGACAACTTTGTTAAGATTGATGTCTGGCATATTGCAATCAAATAAAGGCAATGTCTATTATTGCAGCGATTTTAAACCAAGTTTCATTTTTCAAAAACCAATTTTACTCAGAAGAACTGTCGAGGATAATCTATTACATATACTTATGATTAATAATAATATGTCAAAATCTGATGCTCTTTCAAAAGTCAGAGATATATTATCCAAATATGGTCTAGCCGATATATCCAAAGAGTATGCTTTTAAACTATCTGGGGGGCAACAACAAATGGTTTCAATCTTAAGATCATTAATAGTAAAACCAAATATTTTATTTTGTGATGAACCAACAAGTAATTTAGACAAGAAGAATAGGTTATTAGTTGAAGAAATATTAAGAGAAAAATCAAGAACGAATAAAATAATATTAGTTACACAAGATGAAATACAATCTAAAAAAATGGCAGATGAAGTTTATCATCTTGCGGATATGAAATTAAAAATAAAATGAATAGGGTTAATACGAAAAAAATTATTCTGATGCTTAGCCTGTTATTTTTAAATACGAGCTTATCTTACTCAGATGAAACGCATGATAAAAAACTAATTATTCAATCGACTACCTCTACAAGAGATTCTGGATTTTATAATTTTATTTTACCAGAGTTTGAGAAACATTATAAAATTAAAGTAAAGGTTGTAGCATATGGAACTGGGCAGGCAATCAATAATGCTAAAAATTGTAATGCTGATATTTTGATAGTACATTCCTTATATGATGAGATTGATTTTGTGAAAAATGGATATGGAATTGATAGATCTGATTTAATGCATAATGATTTCATTATAATAGGACCTGAAAATGACCCACTAAACATAGCATCTCAAAAAGATGTAAAAAATGCTTTTAAAAAAATCCTATTAAGGGAAAGTTCATTTATTTCAAGGGGCGATGATAGCGGAACACACAAAGCAGAGACTAAAATATGGGAAAAAATCGAAGTTGACCCTAAAGATAGAAAATACAAGTCTTATTATGAAAGCGGGCAAGGCATGGGGGCTACTATTAATATTGCAATTGGTATGAATGGCTATACCTATACAGATAGGGCAACATGGATAAATTTTAAAAATAAAATAAATCATAAAATATTATTTGAGAAAGATCCTCTGTCGTTTAATCAATATGGAATAATACGGGTAAGCAATGAGAAATGCCCAAATGTTAATATTAAGGCATCAAAAATATTTTATAATTGGATACTATCAGACATTGGCAAGAAACTGATTAAAAAGTATAAGGTAAATAATGAACAACTATTTTTTACTAAATAATCGAATATGACAAATTCTAATGACTAGTTTATTTAAAATTAATTCAAAATTATTATTTCTTATTACAATAACTTTTCTTACATCTATGACATTGGCGGTGCTAGGAAAAGAAGAAGCTGTCTCCTGGGTGAATTTAAACAATGAATCACCAATTATGAGACATAATATATATTATACGAACATAAATGCTGACAGATCGGTATACTCGAACCCATCCACATAATTAATAACTAAACCCTACCCATATAACTAATAATGGTAATATAAGAAACTTATGAAAAAAATACTCAAACATCTAATTAAAAAACTTGGCTACAGTGTAGTCAAAGAAAATTCTATCAAGTATGACATAGACTATGATCCTAGGTTTATCAGTGAATTTGAGACACTTGAACCTAATACAGCAACTAGCATAGAGAGGATGTATGCCCTGAAAGAAGCTGTGAAGTATATTGTTTCCAACAATATAGATGGTGACTTGGTTGAATGTGGTGTTTGGAAAGGTGGCTCATGTATGTTGATCGCTCAAACATTATTGGAATGTGGTGAAAGCAATAGATTACTATGGCTTTATGATACTTTTGATGGGATGACAATGCCTACGGATGATGATATTGAGAAAGAAACTGGTGTTAAAGGTGATGATTTATTAAAGAATATAGAGAAGAATACCGATAAATATAATATGTGGGCATATGCTCCTGAAGATCTAGTTAGAGAGAATATGCAATCGACCAAATATCCACCCGATAACTTAAGATATATCAAAGGAAAGGTTGAGGAAACCTTGAATGAAGCAAAGCCAGGAACAATAGCCTTGCTGCGACTTGATACTGACTGGTATGAGTCTACGAAAGCAGAAATGCAAGTTCTCTACCCTCTTATAGCTAAGGGAGGCGTGCTTATAATAGATGACTATGGCCACTTTGAAGGAGCTAGAAAAGCTATAGATGAATACTTTGAGAGTATTAATGAACAACCACTTATGCACCGTATAGATTATACCGGTAGAATGATTATCAAGAAATCTTGATATAAATAAGAAGCTCAAAATATATAATGTTCAATTCAGATCTCCATATAACTCTAGGTAATCACCTATTCCCTCCAAAGTATCTTAAAAAAATAGACTCGAAAGTTATATTTATGAGAGAAGATATGGGTCTCTGTACTTACCAAAAGCATCATAAGCAAAAAATAATACTATTTTTATCCTCCATGAGATCTTATAAAGATGAACTGGAAGAAGCAAATTATAAAGTACACTATGAATATATAAATATTGGTATAACAGATACTTATATAGAATCCTTAATAAAGTATATAAAGAGTAATAAGGTAAAAAGAGTAAGTATTTTTGAAATAGAAGATAAATGGTTTGAGGAAGAAGTCAATCAGATTAGAAGTCATGTTGATGAGTTGATTGTTGTAGATACACCAATGTTTATAACAACCAAGAGTGAATTTAAGGCGCTCTGCCCTGTCAGAAAACAACCAAAATATAGGATGTCTGACTTCTATGCAAATTGTAGGAAAAAGACACAGATTTTAATGGAGAATGATAAGCCAATAGGTGGAAAATGGTCTTTTGATAAGGAAAATAGAAGAAAAATACCGGCAAACATAGAAGTTCCAACATATATTCAACATGAGCAGACAAATTATACGAAAGATATTAAAATCTATGTTGAGAAGCACTTCCCATCGCATTATGGAAATTCTGATGATTTTAACTACCCCACAACAAGAAAATCAGCTATGAAATCTCTGGATTATTTTCTAAAAAATAAAATCTCTAAATTTGGAGATTATGAGGACTCGGTAGACGAAAGATCATTTGCTTGGTTTCATTCTATTCTCAGCCCTCTTTTAAATATTGGACTACTTACTCCTGATGATATTATATTTAAAATCAAGAGTATAAAAGGTATTCCAATTAACTCACATGAGGGTTATATAAGACAAGTTATTGGCTGGAGAGAATTTATGAGGGGTGTATACCAAGCTGAAGGTGATTTGATGCAGAAATCAAATTTTTTTGGTAATAAAAGGAGAATGAAGGATAGCTGGGATAAAGGTGAAACAGGCTTATATCCATTAGATTATAGTATTAAGAGCACCCTAAAGCATTCATATGCCCATCATATCGAGAGATTAATGATCCAGGCTAACATAATGAATTTATGCGGGATTCATCCAAAAGCTGTATATAACTGGTTTATGGAAATGTATATAGATTCTTCAGACTGGGTTATGACTCCTAATGTATATGGCATGGGTTTATTTGCTGATGGTGGGATTTTGGCAACAAAACCATATATCTGTGGATCAAATTATATGATAAAAATGATGAATTTTAAAAAAGGTTCCTGGTGCGATATCTTAGATGGATTGTTCTGGAGATTTATTAATAATAATAAAAAATTTTTTAAAGAGAATGCTAGACTCAGTATGATGGCAGTTATTTTAGATAAAATGGAAGAAGAAAAGAAACTACGTATATTTTCTTTAGCTGAAAAATTTATAGAGGAGAATACCTACAACAAATGATTAAAGTCTTGTTTAATGATAAATGCTCTATTTGTTCTAAAGAAATCAACCATTATAAAAATTTAAAAGTTGAAGATATAAATTGGTTGGATATAAATGACTTAGCAGTGGCAACTAAATTATCTGGAAAGAGTCATAAAGAATTATTGAGGCGCTTACATGTAATTAGAGATGATAGAGTTTACTCAGGAGTAAGAGCTTTTGTAATAATGTGGGATTCAATTCCAAGATATAGGTGGTTATCCAAAATAATATCCTTCCCCGTGATATATCATATATCTATACTTCTCTATGAGCTTATAGCGATAGTTTTATATTTAAAAAACTACTCTCAAATCAATGAAAAAAAATGAGCTGCCAGAAAAACTTTGTCCAGTATGTAACCGGAAATTTCAGTGGCGGAAAAAGTGGGAAAAAAACTGGGAAAGAGTTAAGTATTGTTCAAAAAAATGCTCTTCTGCAAAACTATTTCTGACTCCATTTTTCTAAAATCTTGCTAGATGAGTTTAGTTTCTCTACTCCCCCAACCCCAAACTCAAACATAACCTGTTCGTCTTGAGAGAATACTTCGTATTCAGGTATATTCTCAATATTACGATCCCCACCATTACAAAAAATAATTTTAGACCCTATATATTTTCTTTTTAAGTGGTTAATTGCCTCTACCGCTGTACTATCACTATCATTAAAGACAATAGTTTCGTCCACCAAAGACAAGGCATTTAATATTATTAGTCTTTCACTACAAGGAAGAAAATAATTTCCTTTTTTACGAGTTAGCCATTCATTAGAATTAACTCCAACTACCAGATAATCAGCTAATTTTCTAGCTGAATCAAGATATTGGATATGTCCAGAATGTAGAGGGTCAAATCCACCAGTGACTAGTGCTATTTTTTTAATCATAATGAAGAAAAATGACTAATCAAACTCCATAAGAAGTTGTTTTCTTGCAATCAAATACTCGCCTTCATCAATATAGCCTTTAACGTATTCTAGTTTTAAGTTTTCAAGCTTTTTAAGGGTAGCTGATATCATTTTTTGATATTCTTGACCACGCGGTTTTCCACAATCCTTTTTATTATATAACCTCAAAAGATGATCTTTTCGTTCAGATGCATTATATTGCGCATGTATTGATGTTCCGTAAGTAACAAAATATGCTGGGAAAAAAAATAACCCTGAAAGTATATTTCCATCTGTTATACCTTTATTAGAATGAGCTATATCTTCATTTAAGCTTGATGTTTCAACAGCTAGCCTTAATTCATTGCAAGTCATTGTTTGATCATTAATCTGAATAACGTCAATTGGTTTAGGCGTAGCACACGATGCCATAAATATGATAGTGATTAAAGATACAAGTGATTTTCTAAGCATTAACCCTGGCCTAATTCATTATATATAACAAATATCTTATTAAAAATAATGTGCTATAGATAGTCTTTATTCCTAAATAGGAAAGTTATTTTTTTGATTTCCTATATACCCATGGTTTTATCGGGGAAGAGATACTCCATAACCCTCGCCTATTCTCTTTTGCGTCCTTTTCCAGACCAATAAGATAATCATTATTTCTTTCACGCTTATACACCCATGCATTTCCACTTTTAATCATTTTCGCATTGATATAAGTTGGAGAATTAGTTTGATAAAGAAATATATTACATATCGGTCTACCATAGAATCCTCTATTCCATTTGCCATCTTTCATTTTGCATTCAGCTGTTATAGATTTATTTAATATCATGTCTTCAAGAAATTTTTGAGATTTAATTCCATGAGCCTGTTTGCGTTCCGGGGCATCTATATGGGATAATCTTATTTTTATCGTCTTGTTTTCATAAACGACATGTATGGTGTCACCATCTGAAACCTTAGACACAATTCCATTGAACTCATTTGCTTCACTATAAGCGTTATTAAAATAAAATAGTGATAACAAACCTATCAAGGTAAGAGTAATTCTCATAAATTTTTTATAAAAGTGTTAATTTCTTTAGCAAAACTTCCTGTGTCAACCAAGAAAGAATCATGCCCTTGAATACAGTTTAATTCTTTATACTCAACCTTCACATTTGATAAAGATAAGTTTTCAGAAATTTCTTTTTGTTGTTGTAGCGGAAACAATACATCTGTATCAACACCTAATACCAGAGCCTTATTTACATTTATTTTAGAAAAAGCATCAAGACTAGATTTTCCGAGATTTGCAACATCAAACCAATCCATTGCCCGCGAAAGGTATAGGTAACAATTTGCATCAAATATATTTTGAAATTTTACAGCTTGATATTCAAGATAGGATTCAATTTCAAACTCAAAACTAGTATTTTCAATTCCAAATGTATTTTGATTTATTTTATTTTCTACTGATTTTTTTCTACCAAATCTTTGTACCCACTCATTTGCAGATCTATAGGATGTCATCCCAATCTTTCTTGCAATTCGAACTCCATTCAAAGGAGGTTTTTCATAAGAATAGAAGCCATTACTCCAAAGAGGATCTTTTCTTATAACTTCTCTTTGTAGAGATCTCAGCGCTATTGCAAAAGGTAATGCCTGAGTAGCTGTAGAAATAAGAATCATATTATCAACAACGGTGTTATGCAGTATTGAAAAAGCTAACGCTTTCATCCCACCCAATGATGGTCCTATTAGAATATGTATTTTATTAATTCCAATTTTTTTTAAAAGTAAGCGAGACGCATTGGCCATATCCTCAACCGTTAATTCAGGAAAAGTTAATCTATATGGCTGACTTGTTTTTTTATTAATTGAAACAGGACTTGTTGAACCAAAGCAACTACCCAGTGTATTAATACAGATCACATGATATTTTTCTGTATCAATGGCTTTCCTATCTCCAACCATAGTTTCCCACCAACCAGGAGTCTGGTCACTCTGGGATGAGGTGACATGAGAGTTTGCAGAAAGGCCTGTAAAAATAACAATCACATTTGACTTATCTTTATTTAACTCTCCCCAAGTTTCATAAGCAATATGTAAATTTGATAACTGACCACCTCTTTTCATCTCAAAAGAGTCTGTAACTTCCACGAGCTTAGCCGAGACATTAGCATGCCTAAAGAGCTCTACAATTTTATTATCTGAGTCGTTTTTCATAAACAAATGTTAATATAATTCCTTATTTAAAACAATTAATAAGTTGTCATATAAGAATTTCTTATTAACATTACTCCTTATTTCATATTTATAGTTATATAGTAACCTAATAATAGCAATGGATCTTTCTGGAGATATTGATATTTTCTTCAGTAATTCCATATAAGTGAATTTTTGATGTGAACTATTATCGAGAAAATCTCCTTTCATTAATAGTGCAAACATCTCTATTAGATAATCTAAAAATATCGCACCTCTTTTAGACCATGTTTCCGATAAACTTAAAGGGTTGATTTTATTTGAAATCAGTCCCGCTATTTCATCGTTAACTTTTTCATAACCTTCTAAATAATCTTGGTTTTTTATTAAATCTTTAATTTTAATTTTTTTAGAAAAAAAGTAGTCAAAAAATAATTGTTTGGAATTATCTTCAAAATCATATTCATAGGAAAAACAATGACATCTGCTTCGTATAGTATCCCTGATCTGTCCTAGATCTGGCGTAAGTAAAATAAAAATAGCGGGACAATTGGTTTCCTCAAGAGTCTTTAAGAGTGCTGCCGAAGCTTGATTGTTTAGATAATTACAATTATTGATTACTACGAACTTATGTTGGTAGTGTGGAGATAGAAATGTGAATTCTTTTAAGTCTCGAACTTGATCAATAGTAATTTCAGTTCCAACTCGGTTATTCTCAAATTTATTTTCAAAACCAAACTCATACATCAGGCGCTCTTCATTTGTCAACATCCTAACTTTATTTCCAGACTTATCATATATAGGTAATGAAATATAATAAATGTCAGGAGATGACATGACTTCTCCAGGGATGACAATATTCTTCATGGCATAATATTCTTGAATCAAAGACTCGATGAAATCATATTTTCCAGTACCATTTGGAGAATGTACAATTATATTATAATTTCTTTTTGAAAAATCATATTGCAACTTAAATTGATCAATATTTATTTTTATATTATTCATCTATTAGCTTATCAAGATGTTTTTGAATATTCATTTGGACATCATTCATGCTGCTATCAGTAAGAACCTTTACGGCTTTTTTATTATTTAAAAACACTTGGTCATAAGATGACTTTATTTTCACCAAGAAATCTTTTCCTTTTTCTTCAAATTTATCAGACACTTCTCTTGTGTTAATTCTTGATAAGCAAGTTTCAATTGATGCATCTAAGTGAATAATCAAGGAAATATGTTCTGAAAAATAGGAATCTAATACTCTATGGAGTTCAACGACTCTCTTGTTGTTTTCAGCTAAGCCTTGATAGACAAGAGTTGAGTAATGAAATCTATCGCAAATCACATATTTGTTATCATCAAGCGCTTTTAGAATAATATTATTATAATTAAATACTCTCGACGCATAGAACAGCATTGCTTCTGATAAAGAATCTAGGTCAGAATTTTTATCAAGTAGGATTGATCTTACTGATTCACCAAAGCTTGTGCCGCCCGGCTCTCTTGTTACTATATGTTTAATTTTTTTTTGGGTAAGGTAATCTGAAGCAAACTTAATATGCGTTGATTTACCAGTTCCTTCATTACCCTCGAATACTATAAATTTTTTATTTGGCATCTAATATCAGTATATAAAGCTTTTAAGTATATTATATAGTATCTCTGGCTTTGAGAATTTATTTTTTCCCATTCTATCTATAAAAATAATACCTTTGATTGAGTTAACTTTAAAGCATGAGGTATATTTTTTTATATCACTCGCTTCTATGTTTTTTATATTTATCTTAAAACCTTTTCTTTTAAGAGATTCAAGAATCTTCTCTCTCATTATACCTTTTATACCAAAATTACTAATAAGTGGAGTATCAAAAATATATTGTTTTTTTATTTCCTTAACAAAGAATAAATTTGATGACAATGTTTCTATTATATTCTTACCTTGAGTTACAGCTAGATCATTATAATTATTTTTAATATTTTGTAATTCGCTTGCAACTAAACATTGGTCTAGCCTGTTAAGATGTTTAATTTTAGATAAATTATTATCTCCCAAAGGTTTGTAGTTTGAGTATGCAATGTCTACCCTCTCCGTTCCGTTAGCTTTGCCAGGGAAGATGTTGGTTTTAATAAAATATAGATTTGGTATTAAACCTTTTGGGTATTGATAGCCAAAATCACATGCCCCACGAGATAATATTATTTTTAAAATACAATTTTTTGTATTTCCAATCGAAATCTCAGAATTTTTTTTAATTAATGAGAAGGCTGGTTTATTAATAAAAATAATATCACACCCTTCGTGCAGCCTCTTTACATGCTCTTTAAGATAAATGATCTTGTTATTTTTAACTAAAATTGTTTCAAAAAGACCATCACCATAATTAAAAGCTCTATCATTGATAGGGATTGTTTTTTTATTTATGAAAATATTAAATTTAGAATTGATCATTCTAGTATTTAATCATACTTTGAAAATATAAGAGAACCATTAGTTCCACCAAAACCGAAAGAATTACTAAGAGCATGTTTAATGTCCACGTCTTTACTAGATTTTATGTTGAAATCCAAATCACATTCTGGCTCTTGGTTTTCCACATTGATTGTTTGATGTAATTTCTGATTTTTTAATGATAAAACAGTTACTAGCGCTTCTACACCACCAGCGGCTCCCAATAAATGCCCAATCATAGATTTTGTAGAATTAACAACAAGATTTTTTGCATGTGCATTGAACGTTGATTTAATTGCCCTGGCTTCAACAACGTCTCCAGCAGGAGTAGATGTTCCATGGGCATTAATATATCCAATTTCTTCAGGAGCAATTCCTCCATCTTTTAATGCATTTTTCATACATCTTTGGGCTCCTTCGCCTGTTTCAGAGGGTAATGTCATATGATATGCATCTGCACTCATCCCATATCCTGTAACTTCTGCGTATATTTTGGCTCCTCTTCTTTTTGCATGTTCTAATTCTTCTAATACTAGTACTCCGGCTCCGTCACCAAGAACAAATCCATCTCGTCCAGTATCCCAAGGTCTGCTTGCTTTCTGTGGTTCATCATTTCTGGTAGATAAAGCTCTAGCTGCGGCAAAACCACCTATTCCTAGCGGTGTAGTAGCCATCTCTGCGCCACCACATACCATTACATCTGCATGAGAGTATTGTATTTGGCGGAAACCTTCTCCGATATTATGTGTTCCTGTAGTACATGCAGTAACAATTGATAAATTTGGTCCTTTGTAACCATATTTAATAGATAAATTACCCGCTATCATATTAATTATCGTAGCAGGAATAAAAAAAGGTGAAATTCTTCTGGGGCCTGACTTCAATAATGTGTCATGAGTATTTTCAATGCTAGGAAGACCTCCGATCCCAGAACCAATAGCAACTCCAACTCGTTCAGTATCAACATCTGAATTATTTATATTAGAGTCATTAACTGCATCTATGCCAGCAGCCATTCCATATTGCATGAATAGGTCTAGTTTACGTTGTTCCTTGGCATCAAAATATTTTTCGGCATCAAAATCTTTAATTGAAGCTGAGAATTTTACCGGCATTTTTTCTGTATCAAATACAGAGATATTTGAAACACCAGATTTCCCTGACATTAACGAAGACCAAAGTTCATCAACACTATTACCTACGGGTGTTATACACCCTAGGCCAGTTACCACTACTCTTCTTTTTTGCATTATTAATTTACTTTAAGTTTTTAGTAACGTAATCAATTGCTTCTTGAACACTAGTAATTTTTTCTGCTTCCTCATCAGGAATCTCAGTATCAAACTCTTCTTCAAGACCCATTACGAGTTCTACCGTATCTAGAGAGTCAGCTCCCAAGTCATCAATGAATTTTGATTCATTTTTTACGTCTTCTTCTTTAACGCTCAATTGCTTAACTACAATACTTTTTACTCGTTCATCTATGTTACTCATGTACTTTGTCTCCTTTTGACTAAATTCTATTTACGATGATATTTTAAATATTCTACAAGAAAAATATATGTTTTTACATATATAAACCACCATTTACATTAATATTTTCACCCGTGATATAAGATGCTTCCTCGGAAGCAATAAATTTAACAACATTAGCTAATTCAGCCGCTGAACCCATTCTTCCAAGAGGAATTGAACTTATCAACGCAGACTTTTGTTCTTCCTTAAGTTTTTTAGTCATGTCTGTATCTATAAATCCTGGAGAAATAGTATTAACCGTTATATTCCGACTAGCTACTTCTCTTGCGAGCGATTTACTAAATCCTAAAAGTGCTGATTTAGATGAAGAATAATTTACCTGACCAGCATTTCCACTTAAGCCTACCACAGAACCAATGTTAATAATTCTGCCATATCTTTGTTTCATCATATCCCTAACAATTTCTTTAGTTATCCTAAATATTGATGACAAATTAGTTTCAATAACATCATTCCATTCATCATCACTCATTCTGATCATCAAATTATCAGCAGTGATTCCAGCATTATTTATTAAAATCGACACAGTCCCGTGTTTTTCTTTAATCTGTTTATTAAACTTTTTAATAGAGTCCTTATCTTTGACATCAAGTATAGATCCAAAACCTTTAGAGTTAGACGTCGCTAGTTCCTTATCAATTATATTCTTACCTTCTTGTGATCTAGACGTACCGATGACTGTGTATCCGGCAACAGCAAGAGACTTTAGAATTTCAAACCCTATTCCTCTGTTTGCTCCAGTTATAAGTGCAATCCTAGCTTCAGTCATTTAAACTCATCTCCAACGCCACATTTATATTTTCGTAATTAGAAATAGGTATCGAGGATATATCACCAGCGATTCTTTTATTAAGTCCAGAAAGAACTTTGCCTGGTCCAATTTCTATAAAATTAGTAATATTCATCTCTCGGATACTTTCTATTGTTTTTATCCATAATACAGGACTATTTACCTGTTTGCACAACGCATTAATTATATCACCACTAGTATCTTTGGGCTTGGCGTCAACATTATGTATGACTGGAAATAGAAAATTATCATTAATATTATCTATATTAATCAATAATTTATTAAGTATATCTGAACAGTTATTCATGAGTGTAGTATGAGCTGCTATGCTAACAGGCAAGACTTTGACAAGTTTTGCCCCTTTTAATTTAAATGATGATACGGAGTCTTTGATAAGGTTCATGTGTCCACCCACTACAATTTGTTTCTCAGAATTGAAATTCACTGCCTGAATTAACTCTTTATCTGTGGATAAGTCACTACAGACTGACTGAATATCTTCAGCATTTAGACCTATTACAGCTGCCATGCCTCCCTCAATTCCATCCATTGCTTCCAACATAGATTTTGCCCTAATAACCACAAGGTTAAGACAATCTTCAAGAGAAATAAATCCATTTGCCACTAATGCAGTATATTCACCCAAACTGTGTCCTGCCGCATAAGACGGTAAAACCGATGATCTTTCCTTCCAAACACACCACATAGCGTAAGAAACAGCTACCATTATTGGTTGCGTATAAAGAGTATTATTGAGTTTAGATTCGTCCTGCACCGCTTCAGTGAGGTTATAACCTAGTATTTCAGAAGACTGCTCTATTATCTTAGAAAACACACTATCTTTTATGTATGGGTCCAGCATTCCCTTATTTTGCGAGCCTTGCCCTGGAAATAAAACAGCATAACTCATGAGACGTCATCCATATAATCAAGATATGAATAAAGCCCTGGTTTCTGACTACTAATCCAAATTGATGTCTCTATCGCCCCTTTGGCAAATATAGATCTATTTTTAGCTAAATGTTTAACGTGTATAGAGTCGGAATCACTTGTAAATATTACCTCATGCGTACCTATTTCAGTATTCTCTCTTAAGGATTCAAACTTAATTGGACATTTTTCTGAGTGCACATCACCAAGCTCAATATCCAAACCTTTGCAGATAACTTGTGCCATTTTAATAGCCGTTCCAGAAGGCGAATCAACCTTGTTTACATGATGAATTTCTTTTATCAAAACATCATAGCCTTTGAGCGCTTTTGACATAGTCTCTAAAGATTTTAAGCTTACATTGACTCCCTGACTCATATTCGGAGCTAAGAGTATTGGTATGATTTTTGATGCCTCTTTGATTATAGATAATTGTTTGTCGTCAAAACCTGTTGTTCCAATAGTCATTGGCTTTTTGATCGAAACACATGCATTTATTGTGTTTATTGATGGTTTTGGTAGTGAAAAATCAATAACCACATCAAAAGATTTATCTGATGAAGTGATGTCAGATGTGAGGATTACACCGTCAACACCTTGATGATTTTTAATTTTTTCTTCGATATCACAACCTAGAGTGATATTAGCAGACTTATATGTCATAGATTCAGCATGAATTGATTGACCCATTCTTCCAAAGAAGCCATTTATAGCTATATTACAAGTCATTTGTTAACCTAAAAAATCTTTAATTTTATCTACCCAAGTATGTTCTCTAGGTATGTGTTTAGATTTGCCTTTTCTGAAAGAGTTGTCAAGTTGTCTCAGCAAATCTTCTTGTTCATTAGTTAAATTAACTGGTGTTTCAATATGAACTCTACAATATAAATCACCTGTAGAATTAGATCTTACAGACTTTACTCCTTTCCCTTTAATTCTAAATTGTTTTCCAGATTGTGTTCCGCCAGGTATTTTTAACTCAACTTTCCCAGTTAAGGTTGGAATTATTACTTTGTCTCCTAAGGTTGCAGAAGTAAAATTTACCGGAAGTTCACATAATAAATCATCTTGTTGTCTTTCAAATATTGAGTGCGCTGTAACTCTAACTGAGACATATAAGTCACCCGAAGGAGCACCTTGTCCACCAGCCTCACCTTCTCCGCTCAGACGAATTTGATCTCCTGTATCAACACCTTTTGGAATATCAACTGACAAGCTTTTAGTTTTATTAGTTTTACCAGCACCAGAACAAGTATTACAAGCCTCATCAATACTTTTACCTCTTCCACCGCATCTTGGGCATGGTTGTTGTACAGAGAAAAATCCTTGACTCATTCTTACTTGACCAACACCATTACATTGGGCGCAGGTACTAAATGCAGTTCCATTTTTAGCTCCAGTTGCATCACAATCGACACAATTAATACTGGTAGGAATCTTCATTTTAACTTTTTTTCCGCTTACAGCTTCTTCTAAAGATAATTCGATTTGATATTCAAGGTCAGAACCCCGTCTGGATTGTGATCTTCCACTACTTCCGCCGCCTCCAAAAATATCTCCGAAAACATCACCAAAAATATCGTTAAATCCACCGCCGCCTGAAAATCCACCAGCTCCGCCTCCGCTGCCGAATCTAGAATCCATTCCTTCGTGGCCAAATTGATTGTAGGTTTGTCTTTTATTGTCATCACTTAAAACTTCGTAAGCTTCTGACAACTCTTTGAATTTTTCCTCAGATGATTTGTCACCCTGGTTTCTATCAGGGTGATGTTTCATCGCAAGTTTTTTGTATGCTTTTTTTATTTCAGCAGCATTGGCTTCTCGACCGACTCCGAGTGTTTGGTAATAATCGTTTTTAGCCATTGTTATTTATTTTCTGCCTTAGGCTCTTCTTTTTCTTCTTCTTCTTTAACTTCGGTGAAATCTGCATCTACGACATTATCGTCTGACTTGGTTTCTCCTTCAGTTGTTTCAGCGCCTTGTTGTTTAGCTGCTTCTTCCTTATAAGCTTGCTCGGCAATCTTACCAGCTGCTTCTGTTAACTTCATTGTTTTTTCAGTAATTTTTTCCGCATCATCTGTCTTAAGTTCTTCTTGAAGATCTTTGATTGCATCATTTACTTTTTCAACTTCTGCTTTATCTGCTTTATCACCTAAATCTTTTACAGATTTTTCAGATGCATGAATCATTGCTTCAGCATTATTTTTTGCATCAACAAGTGCTTTAGCTATTTTATCTTCTTCAGCATGTGTTTCAGCATCTTGCACCATCTTTTGAATTTCTTCTTCTGATAGACCGCTCGAAGCTTTAATAATGATCGACTGTTCTTTTCCAGTTGCTTTATCTTTTGCCGAAACATTTAGTATCCCGTTTGCATCTATATCAAATGCTACTTCAATCTGAGGCGTTCCTCTTGGTGCAGGTGGTATGTCAGACAAATCAAACCTTCCTAATGATTTATTTCCTGCAGCCATTTCTCTTTCACCTTGTAGAACATGTACTGTAACTGCCGGCTGATTGTCTTCGGCTGTAGAAAACGTTTGGGATTTCTTTGTTGGTATCGTTGTATTTTTTTCAATCAACGGTGTTCTTACTCCACCCATAGTTTCAATACCAAGCGTTAATGGTGTTACGTCTAAAAGTAATACATCTTTGACATCTCCACCTAAAACACCAGCTTGAATTGCTGCGCCCATCGCGACGGCTTCGTCTGGGTTTACTTCTTTTTTAGGCTCTTTTTTAAAAAATGCCTGAACTACTTCTTGAATCTTAGGCATTCTAGTTTGCCCACCTACAAGAATAACTTCATTAATATCACTTGCTTTTAAGCCTGCGTCTTTTAGTGCCATTTCGCATGGCTTGATTGTTTTAGCAACTAAATCTTCTACAAGAGATTCTAGTTTTGCTCTAGTCAATTTCATATTTAAATGTTTTGGGCCAGAAGCATCTGCCGTTACATAAGGTAGATTTATATCAGTCTGATTACTTGATGATAATTCTATTTTTGCTTTTTCTGCAGCTTCTTTTAATCTTTGGATAGCTAACGGATCATTTCTCAAATCAACAGCTTGATCTTTTTTAAATTCATCAGCTATATGATCAATTAATCTTAAATCAAAATCTTCGCCACCTAAAAATGTATCACCATTAGTAGAAAGTACTTCGAATTGTTGTTCTCCATCAATTTTAGATATTTCAATTATAGATACATCAAATGTACCGCCGCCTAAATCATAAACAACAATTTTTTGCTCTGCTTGTGTTTTGTCAAGACCGTAAGCTAATGCTGCTGCGGTAGGTTCGTTAATTATTCTTTTAACATCTAGACCTGCAATTCTTCCGGCATCTTTGGTTGCCTGTCTTTGTGAGTCATTAAAATACGCTGGTACTGTAATAACTGCTTCAGTAACATCTGTTCCCAAATAGTCTTCGGCTGTTCGTTTCATTTTCATTAAAATTTCTGCAGAAACTTGAGGAGGCGATATCTTATTACCTTTTGCCTCTACCCACGCATCTCCATTTTCAGCTTTTGAGATTTTGTATGGAACCATTTTGATATCTTTCTGAACAGCTTCTTCATCATACTTACGTCCAATTAATCTTTTAATAGCATAGAGTGTATCGACGGCATTAGTTACAGCTTGTCTTTTTGCAGACTGTCCAACTAGCACGTTCCCGTCATCGGTATAAGCAACATAAGATGGCGTTGTTCTATCGCCTTCACTATTTGCAATTACTTTAGGTTTATCACCATCCATAACTGATACACATGAATTTGTTGTGCCTAAATCTATTCCGATTATCTTTGCCATTATTTACTCCTAAATTTTGTTTCTACTGTGAAGATGTGGACAATAATTTTTTTTTCAAGTCTTAACTAGTATTTTTTATAACTATTACTAAAGCTGGTTTAATTACACGGCCATTTAAAACATATCCTTTCTGAACAACTTCAGCTATATCGTCATTCTTTTTCTTTTTATTCTCTATGGTACTTATAGCTTGGTGATGATCTGGATTAAAAACCTCTCCTTCAGGATCAATCTCTTGAATATTATTTTTTTCAAGAATTTGCTTAAACATACTCAAAAGAAGTTTATTTCCTTCTTCTAGTTGATCTTTGGTGGTTTTATCACTGCTAAGCTTACAGCTCAGGCTTAAACTGTCATATATAGGTATAATTTCTTGTAATATAGACTCAATCGAGTATTTATAAGCATTTTCAACTTCTTTGGCGCTTCTTTTTTTAATATTTTCTACTTCAGCTTTAGCTCTCAGAAGCCCATCATAATGTTCGTCATGCTTCTTTTGAAGTATTTCAAGCTCGCTGAGTTCTACTTCTTCCTCTGCTTCTGCCTCTACCGCTTCTTCTTCAGACGCAGTATTAGTGGGCTCCGCTTCCGTTTCCTCTAATTCTTTTTTGTCTTCATCGTTTGTTGAAGTCATAATTTACTCTCTATGTTTATTACACAACAATATTTTATATATAAAGCTTAATTATGCAATATAATATATCCATGAACGAACGAAGTGAAACACATTCAGTAAAAGTTGGCAATATTAATATAGGCTCTAAATATCCTATTAGAATCCAGTCAATGACCAATACAGATACATCAGATATAGATGCTACTTTCACTCAAATCATGAAACTAGCTGATGCTGGATCAGAATTAGTAAGAATTACGGTTAATGATGAGAAATCTGCTGCAGCTGTTGGAGCAATAAAATCACTACTTGTTCAAAAGAATTACAATGTTCCTCTTGTTGGTGATTTTCATTTCAATGGACACACTCTTTTAACCAAATATCCTGATGCTGCCTCAGTATTAGATAAATATCGGATAAATCCAGGCAATATAGGTTCAAAAGAGAAGTTTGACAGTAATTTTGATCAGATTATCCAGATAGCCATAAAGAATGACAAAGCTGTTCGAATTGGAGGTAACTGGGGAAGCATCGATAAGCAGACTTTAGACGAAGTTATATCAAATAAAATTAATGAGAAAAGTGATGTAAGTTATTCAGATTTAATGAAAAAAATTCTAATTAAGTCCGTTTTAACATCAGCTGACAAAGCTATAGCTCTTGGCTTAAAACCAGAAAAAATTGTCATTTCCTGTAAAACAAGTAATGTATCAGACTTAATTGATATATATGAATCTCTATCTATGGAATGTAAATATCCACTACATTTGGGGTTAACCGAAGCTGGATTAGGTCGTGATGCAATAATATCATCTGCCTCAGCATTAGCGATACTTATTAACAAAGGAATTGGAGATACAATTAGAGTATCCCTCACCCCTGAAAACAACGAGTCAAGAACAGAAGAAGTTGAAGTTTGTCAGCAAATTTTATCATCATTAGGTATTCGAAACTATAATCCTCGGGTTATATCCTGTCCTGGCTGCGGTAGAACTAGTAACACCTACTTCATAGATCTATCTAAATCTATCAAGAGTTATATAAGCGATCAAATGCCTATATGGAAGAAAAAACATCCCGGGGTTGAAGATTTAAATATTGCAGTAATGGGGTGCATCGTTAATGGTCCCGGTGAGTCAAAACATGCAAACATCGGTATTAGCTTGCCCGGCAACAATGAAAACCCTGCTGCCCCAGTCTTTATAGATGGGAAAAAATATAAAACACTTCATGGAGATGACATAGAAACCCAATTCATTGAAATATTAAAGTCATATATAGAGAAGAAATATAGTTAATTATTTAGGTATACTATATGAGCGAACATACGATAAGAGGTTTTAACTCTAACTAATGAAGAAGAATTTAATAGCTGCAGGTGTTTGGAAATATGCTTTTTCAGTAATTATATTAATTGCTGGCTTAACTCCTTTTTATATTAATCCGCATGCATCAACAGATCATATATATGGCGGTCAAATATTCCACACAGACATCACTCAAAAGGTTATGGCTGGGTATGCCTCATTTTTTCCTTATATATTATTAAGTATTTTTTTTATCTTAATAATTAAATATTTTATAAAAAAAAAGTTAATAAATGTAGATTTTTTAGATCATATAAAAGTTTGTAATAAAAATATTTTTCTAAATTCTATAATAATTTTCTTGCTATCGTTTATTTTTAAACTCAGCTTATATAATTTCAATCTAGTGTTTTCTGATGCAACAGAAATGATCAATAATTATCATAATGGTGTTATATTTGATGTTTATAAGCTATATACTCTGATAGCAGTCTTGGCATCAAAGTTATTTTTAGAATATAATTTTGCACTTTCATTGTTAAATATTATATTTAGTTCTTTGGCGATGAGTATTTTCTTGATGCTACTATTTAAAGCTAGCCAGTCATTTTTACTCAATAATATTGTAACCCTTGTCGTGATATTATATTTGCCGCTGAGCGCTATGGATTCTCTGATAAGAACAGATGCCTTATATTTATTTTTATTCGTTTTATCAATTTATCTGACACTCAAATTAACTGAAATTAATAATAAAAAATCAATAATATACTTAATTATTGTTATGTTTTTAAGTTGTCTTGCAAGAGAACAAACAATTTACTTACTCCCTCTTTTCTTGATATTTATTGTAACGACAAAGATTAATCATAAAAAGATAATTCTTATATCATTATCGTTTACGGTTGTACTCACGTCACTACTAATTTCTAATTATAATATGAATAAGTATGGTATGAGCTCTCTATTTAAAAATAGAATTTTAGTAATTCATGCAATGCAATATGGCTTTCTTAATTCTAATATAATGAATTCTTATGATAAGAAGCTATCTGATGATGCAAAAATTCTCTTAAATGATATAAAGCATAACTATATAAAAAATATATTGCCAAGTAAAAGAGAAGAGTTTTCTAATACTAAATTACCAAGCTTTTGGTCATACATTAGGCCAGACTATTATAATATTTATGATAAAAGTAATTTAACTAGAATATCATCAAAAGATTATTTTATATCTGCTAGAGCACAATTAGTAGAGAGTTTGAAAAATAGCAAAAATAATTTAACAATTGTTGATTTTGATGAGATTATCGATAAGTCAAAACCTGATTCAAATTATAGAGAATTATTAAATATTCAGTCAATTATTATAAATGATTTTTACTATGATGGTACAAGCTTGAATGAATACAAGAATACTACAGAATGTTTGAATATATCAGAATCAAAAATGAATTCTGAGTGTTTAATCGAGGTTATCAAAAATATTTCTTATGACTATTATGTAAAAAGACATGATATTGCTTATTATAGCAAAGCTGCTCTTCAGGTTGCTAGCAAGTATAATGAAGAGAATAAGACATATACTCGCCATGAACATATTAATCATATAGATGAGATTATCCGAGCTGACCCCGCTCTATATGCAGTCCAGAGTCTTTTGTCTATGACTAGTATGACTGGTTATGTGCCTGTACCATCTGGGATGTCTTCTAGATTTAGCGAGGTATATACTAAAAATATACTACCAGACATATTTCTGTATGATTTTCAAAAACTATACTATCTACCTGTGAATTTTTGGTATATATACTCCATATTATTGGTGTTATTTATACTTTTGTTTCATAAAGAAAAAGGTACAAGAAATACATATTTATTTTTATCTTTAATTCCAATTTATTATGGATTGTTTCTATCTTTTGCAACTTTTTCAGAGTTTTCAAGACTGATGCTACCAGTCATTCCTTTTATAATTTATAATTATATTTTGCTATATAGAAAATCACCTATTCCAATGTCTTTAATTATAATACTTCCACATTATATCTTAGGTATTGTTTAGTTAAATATTATATGATTAAAACAAAAATAATATTGATTGGAGGACTTATTCTACTAGTAGCTATCGCTATAGTTTTAAATAATAAAGATGTCCTGATTATCATCAATGATAATTTAAACTATTTAAAAATTTTCAGTAAAGATTTTCCTTTTAAATCTGGTCTATATTTTTTTATTATATCTATTGTCTTAACCTCGTTTTCAGTCCCAGTCGCATTTATATTGGGTATATTGGCTGGAGTTATATTTGATCCATTAAAAGCTATTATTCTTGTTTCTTTTTCATCATCAGTTGGTGCTACATTTGCTTTGATAATATCTAGATATATTTTTAGAGATTTTTTAAGAAATAGGTATAGTAGTCAATATCAAACTATAAATAATGGTTTTATCAAAAATGGAGTTTATTATTTATTTGCCATCAGAATGACACCAATATTTCCATATTTTTTAGCTAATCTGCTTTCTGGATTGACTACGATCAAAATTCTTCCTTATTATTTAACAACTCAAATAGGCATGCTTCCTATGACTACTATTATTATTTATTTAGGAAAAGGCTTGGATCAAATTATTTTATCTAATGCAAAGATTGAAGTAGAATTCTTAATTCTATTCAGCTTGCTAGGCTTTTTGCCGCTTATTTTTAGCTATATATTCAAAAAAGTTTTAAACTAATAAAATATAAATATAAATATATCTTATAGTGAGATAAGGTATAATAACATATGTTAATTAGCATTATCATCCCATCTTATAATGAAAAAGATACTCTATCTGAGATAGTTGATCTTGTTAATGATCAAAAAAATATTAAAAAAGAAATCATTGTGATTGATGATTATTCAACAGACGGTACAAGAGATCTAATTAAAGAAGAAATTATAAGTAAGGTATCCAAAGTTATATATCATGATAAAAACCTTGGCAAAGGTGCTGCTCTAAGATCCGGCTTAGCTGCTGCTACCGGTGACGTTATTATTATACAAGATGCAGATCTTGAGTATAATCCAGCGGATTATCCAGTGTTATTAAAACCTATAATTGATGGGAGGGCTGATGTAGTTTATGGATCTAGATTCCAAGGCGGAACTCATCGTGTATTATTTTACTGGCATTCACTTGGTAATAAATTTCTTACTACACTGTCAAATATGCTGACTAATCTTAATTTAACTGACATGGAAACTGGATATAAGGTCTTCACAAAAAATGTAAATACCATATTATCATTTGAATGTAATCGCTTTGGGTTTGAGCCAGAGTTCACAGCAAAAGTTGCTAGGAATAAAT
>Ga0209091_10000494_pt1 | contig 37553 bp, 41 predicted proteins | sample ArcticOcean_MG_C_6_FD_187438 | JGI IMG/M metagenome (GOLD analysis project Ga0209091, IMG submission 187438) | Marine microbial communities from western Arctic Ocean - ArcticOcean_MG_CB8_128 (SPAdes) (version 2) | ecosystem: Environmental > Aquatic > Marine > Oceanic | place: Arctic Ocean...
AAAAAATAACTTTTAAAAAAATAACTTTTAAAAAAAGTTAAGCAAAAACTTTAAAAAAATAACTTTTAAAAAAGTTATTTTTTTTGTTGAACTTTTTTTAAAAGTTCTTTTTTGTTGAACTTTTTTTAAAAGTTCTTAGATTCTAAAAACTACATTCTTATTCTTTCTTGTTTTTTTTTTATTTTTTATATTTTTTATATTTTTTTTTTTTTTTTTTTTATTTTTTATATTTTTTATATTTTTTATATTTTTTGTTTTATTTGACGATTCAATAAAATTTTTGATATGTCTTTCAATTCTTTTACCTCTTAATTTAAATAAATTCCATTTATCTGATTTATCTGAATTTAAACATTCTCTTGAATCCTTAATATTTAATACTTTTGCCAATTTCATACTTTTTTCATATGGTAAATTGCTGTTACTTATATATTTGCCATATAATGTTTTTTCACTATATTTATAATGATATGGTTTCAAATGTAAATATGTCACTTGGGGGTGCAGCATTTTTTCATAAAATTGATCATCCAAAAACATTATTTTATCCGTTTTTTTTAAATGTCCACATTTTAATAAATCATTATACTTTTTATCATAGCCTGTTCTATTTTTTTCCAAGATTTTACCATCGTGTTTCCAAGCACAAATAACGCGATCAAATATCTTATGATTTATCTTTTTTTCTATATATGATTTAATACGATGCACCCACATTCTACAGCCGTTATTATTAGTATAAATCATTATTTTAATTTTCCCTTTATGTTTTATCTTCATCTTATGTAAGTATTTAAAAATATTCATCATATTGGGGCGAAATACTTCGGGGAAAATATCCAATATTTTGTGAAAATGATCCTTTGTTAAATCCTTATTATAAAACTTTTTTAATTTATAATCTAATATTGACAATTGGACAAAATGACCAATCGTCTCATCTAAATCAAACACAACGACCTTTACCATTAATAATATATCATTATATTATTAATTTATAAAAATTACCTAGTGAATATATAAATAATTTTTATTATCATTAATACAAAAATACTTTTATAAATATATGAAAAATCCATACAATCTGGTAAAAAGGAAATATTATCTTGATTACAACGCGATAATAAACAACCGCTATATATATATCGCGTTATAAACGTGAATAAAATTGTATTATAGCAAAACAAATTTAAATATGGATTAAATGAACAAAATAATATCAATAAAATAGTCAAACCAAAAATAAGATGAGATACTTCTATTAAAAATGAATTGTTTTTTAACAAACTAAATATTAAAAGTATTTGACCGTAAATTGCAAAATATAAAATACATCTATCTTTTATATTATTAATTAACAATAATAATTTAATTTCAATGGCTATTAATACAATTGTTACCTTTATTAATAAAAATTTATTTTTAATTAAATTGTTTGATAAATCAGGTAAATCATTGTTTGATAAATCATTGTTTGATATGTCTGATAAATCATTGTTTGACAAATCATTATTTGATACGTCTGATAAATCATTATTTGATACGTCTGATAAATCATTATTTGATACGTCTGATAAATCTGATAAATCTGATAAATCTGATAAATCATTATTTGATAAATCATTCAACTTTTTCTTCATTATTATTAACACAATATATTTTTTTCATTAATATATACGAATAAACCCAACCCATTAAAACGAGGGGCGTTGTTGCATTAAAAATATTTCGTTGGAAGTCATTTTTATCAACATTATATTCCAAGTATGTTAGATAGGATAAATAAAAAACCCTAATAAATCCATAAATAAATACTTGCAATTCTTCGCAAGTATTTTTTATTTTTATTTGAAAATATGTTTTATTATCTGTTTTAATATAATGATAAACAATATGACCCGGGATATTTGATAATTCCGCAGAAAATAACCACAAAAATGTATAACTATTTTCAGGTTGATAAATTACATATATTGTTGAAAAAACGTGGTGATACAAATAAATAATATCTTTAAATTTAAATTTCCTATTTTTTATTATAAAAAGTATATCATTTATAAAATATCCCGTTGTATTTAAAATACATATATTGTGTAATAAATTATTATTGTAATTTTGTTTTGTCAAAAATATTAAAATTAAAAAAAATATATGTATGCAAGATATAAAATTATAAGTTAATTTTTTATTATATTTTAACAGTAATTCATTTTCAATTAAATTATATAAACATATTCCAACTAAAGGTAGTAGAAACATAATAATTATATTTATGAAATACGTTTTAAATATTTTATGGAAACATTTAAAACGTATATAGAAATATGGTAACGATATATATTATCAATGGTTAAAAAATATATGAAAAAGACTAAAAAGTCCAAAAATATTAAAAAGAATATACCAAAAGCTATACGAGAACAATGTTGGATCCAAACATTCGGTAAAAAATTTAATTCCGATTGTTATATACATTGGTGTAAAAATGAAATTAACGTGTTTGATTTCCACGTTGGGCACGATAAACCGGAATCAAAGGGTGGGACACTGGCGGTTTCAAATTTAAAACCAATTTGCGCTCGTTGTAATTTAAGTATGAGTAATAATTTTTCAATTCAAGAATGGAATAATTTACAGAGTCAAAAAAAATGCTGCATTATATGTTAAATTTTCAAAGGTTTTACTGATAATAATGTTTGAATTTTTTGAGATAGTGAAGGTACGTTTAATCCTAAACTTACGCCAACCGTAGTTGCCGTAATTATAGATGCATCATTTATAAAGCGCAATTTTTTATTATGAACATATTCTATTATTGGATAAAATATATATCCTTGATATATAAAAAGCACAATACTAATAAATAATAATTGAGCTAAAATTTCCATAATTATAAAAAGTGTTTTTGTTTTTTTGTTATATATTGGGAAAAGTTGATTGCCTGTTTTACTAACAAATACTGTTCCCAATACCCAAAGGGATATTATGATAAAAAATGATATCCAATCAAAATCTGGAACAATTAAATTCTGTTCTTTATATGTTTTATTGGGTAAATCAAAACCCCGTTGTAAAACTGCATTATTGGCCATATATTATTTAATAATAAAATAATGTTTTGTAATTATTTTTTATTTAAATAATCCATAACTTTTAATAATATTTCTTCTTGATCATTGAATTTTTGAAATATTATAACTTCGTCAAATTTTATTTGAAATGTAAACCCTCTACCATTCCTACAAACTATTTTAACGGAATTTTTTGTATAAATATAGTCTGAAAAAAAAGCGCCTTTTGTTAAAAATATTTTTTCCGGATCTTTTAAAGAAAACCACCTTAAATAATTTCCAAATTGCAAATCACTTAAATCACTACAATATCTATATTTTTTTAATTTTTTGTGAATAATTTTCAATTCACTTCTTTCTAAATTTAACTTTTGTAAAATATTATTTTTATGTTCCATTATAATACTCGAGTTCAAATTGGATATCGAGTAATTTCCGTCATTTTCCAATGATTCTATTAATTTGTCAATTTTTTTTTCGTCGTCCTTATTATCAAAATTAGTCATAATATATTGTGTATATATTTATTTTTAAACCATTAACAAAAAATAAAAGTGAAAAAAAACTGCCTTTTTTTCAACTTTTTTTTTGGCATTTTTTCAGAGTTTTTTCTGAAAAAAGTGAGTAAACTTAATTTAGTGTTTTAAGGTCTGCCACCTAGGTATTTTCAATAATGCTATTTTATACATTAATACATAATTAAAAAGTTTGAGAAAAAATTCGAAAAACTATTTTGGGAATTTTGAAAAAAGACAAAAAAAAAGTGCAAAAAATGAAAATTCGTAAAAAACTTTTGAGAAAAATTGAGCAAACTTTCCGGTTCAGTCTCCCACAGATTTTTTGATTCTTGAAAACGCCTAGGTAGCAGACCTTAAAACACTAAATAAAGTTTACTCATTTTTTTTTCAAAAAACTCTCAAAAAACGCCGAAAATCGCCGAAAACAGCCATTTTCAGCAAAAAATACTAAAAAAAAAGTATTTAGGGGTTTTTTTTGTTATCCATTTATATACATAAAAATGGCCGAATTTTGGGGTAAAAAAAAAGACGATTTTACAGCTGCTGTTGAAAATGACTGTAAGCAAACCATAAATATTAAGAAAAAAAAAAGTGAAACCGACGAGAATAACGAAATAATCGGGTTTTGCGACGAGAGCGTGATTTTTGAAGACGGTGAATATATTTGCATCAAATGTCATTTCAAAACTAAAAATTTGAAGGATTTCAAGCGACACCTTAACACCAAAAAACATAAAAAAAAACCCCAAAAAAAACCCCAAACCATAAAAAAAAAAATATTTTATTGTTTGTGTGGTAAAACCTATAGGTTTAAGTCAGGTGTATCTAAACACCATAAAAAATGCACCAAATATAGAAAAAAAAATATGGAATCAAAAAATATAAAAAAAATGGATAAAAATGCGATTTTTGGCGACATTTTTCATTCCAAAACCGCGAAAAATGACGATATTTACGCAAATAATTTAAATAATTGGGAAAATGTTGACGAGACTGCTTATGGTAATGTAGTAAATAAACAGTCGGTGTTCGCAAAGCAAAATAGCGTTGATTCAATATCAGTTACGAAAAGCGATTTAGAAAAGATTATTGAACAAACATTTACACAAAATAATAATATAACAAAATTATTAGAACAAAATGCTGTTTTAATTGGCAAAATGGGGACAATGAAAACTGAGAATAATATATCTTATCAAAATTGCGGCAATAAAAAGATGACCATAAATTTTTATTTGAATGAAAAATGTAAAGATGCGATGAATTTATCAGATTTTGTAAATAATCTCGATATTTCATTGGAAGATTTATTGTATACTCAAGAACACGGATATGCAGAAGGAATTAGTAATATTTTTGTAAAACATTTACAAGATTTAAATCCAAATCAAAGACCAATACATTGTTGCAATAAAAAAAATATGCAGTTTTATGTCCGTGATGAAAATAAATGGCAGAAAGATAAAGAGAATAAAAAAATAGATAGATCTATTCAAGATTTGACAGTTAAGCAAATAAAGCATTTGAAAGAATGGGAAACACAGAATCCAAATTATTTGCAGGATGATCTGTTATTAGCACAATGGCAAAAATTGGTGCACGAAATAATGGGGCCTTCAAATGATTCTAATAAAGATAAGGATAAAGAGTTAATTATAAAAAAATTGGGAAAAACAGTGAATATTAAGGAAAATTTGGTTATAAAGAATGGTTTAACTATTTTGTAAAATATTTTTATTGTCCATTGTTAAATTTAAAAAAAATGTACCTAAAATTAGCATATAATGCATGCTTGCGTGACATCTTTGAGAATTATCGTAATCTCTGTAATAATAAAATATATTTGAAATAATAAATAAAATTGGGCATAAACAGTATGTATATATTGCAAAATTACTGTAATAATATGCAAAATATATATGAAACCAAAATGAATAATGTGCAAAAAGAATATCTGTGGTTACTATGTTTGAAACCAATTTATGGTGATGTAAAATGGTTGTTGTTGTTAATGGTATTTCAGATATTAATAATATATAATTTTTATTATATATTGTAAAAAGAACAATTGGTGGAAAAAATAGACTTGAAATTTCCGTTGGTCTCATATAATATTATTAATATTAAAAACTAGAGAATGCACCAAATCCCATATTCGCTGCCATAGGTTCGGCTAATAAACCGCCGCCCACCATACCCATATCCTGACCACCCTGTTGACCACCAGTGCCAACTGCGTTAGAGGCTTGTTGTCCGGTTTGTATTTGTTGAACAACCTGAGAAAGTGCACCGGTTCCCATTTGTTGGTGTGTGTTTGCATAATCTGCGCGACTTGCTTGATGTGTTGGTTGTGCTGCCTGCATTGGATTTCCCGAAATAGGTTGCGAAACTTTAACGACAGAATTATCATTTGGATTTTTCGTTTCTTCTACATTATTATCACCATTCCAAGCTCCCAATAATCTGTTATACACATGGTTAATTTTTTTTCCATTTTCGCTATTAAGTCCGGAAAATACAATTATCAATACAACATTCATAAAATTAAGATCACCTAAATTATTACCGCTAAATGAAGGAACGTATATAACAATTCTATGAATAATATAAATACCAAGAAGAAGTGAAATCACTTGCATTATAACTTCTCCTAAAAGTTCAATATTTCCTTTTTTATCATTGAATGTTGGGATAACTCCATTAATTGTCCTATTTAAAATATAAATAGGAATGATAATTATTATTAAATATTGGAGTAAATTTGATAATTCACTTTTTGTTTCGCTATCAAATCTAGTAATATGTTTTATAAATCCATTGTCAGATATACTAGATGACGATTGTTGTAAATTATTTCCACCTATTTGATCTTGCATACTCATTGCCATTATATGATTTATAATAAGAAATTAAATTATTAGAAAGCTATTTAAAATTAAATTGAATATTAATATAAATTAATATACTTTAATTAAAAAAAATATGAATATTTTAAATAAATTAATTAAAAATCCTGTGAAAAGATTGTATGTTCGTCAATTAAGTTGGACTCAAACAAAAGAGGAAAGATTGAAAAGAAAAACGTGGTTTACAGATAAACCGAAATCATTATTAAGTAAAAAGGCAATGATAACATTATCAAGTAAAAAAAATCATCCCGAAATGCAATATTTAGATCTTATTTCCAATATTATGAAAAATGGCGAAGAAGAGAAAACGCGTAATGGTGTGACAAAATCAATCATAGGTGCGTCAATGAGGTTTCCATTGGGTAATGGTGAAATACCGCTTTTAACAACTAAAAAACTGGCTTGGAAATCTTGTTTAAAAGAGCTATTGTGGTTTATTTCGGGTGATACAAATAATAAAACATTGGTAAAACAGGGCGTCAATATATGGAATGGTAATGCTTCGCGTGAGTTTTTAGATTCGCGTGATTTGAGACATCTTAAACAGGATGATCTTGGTCCTATTTATGGTTATCAATGGCGATTTTATAATTTACCATATATACCATTACACGTAGAACCCAGTACAAATGTAAATAAAATTCGTAAATATCTTTATGGTGGGATTGATCAATTGGCGAATATAATTAAATGTTTAGAAGATCCAGAAAAAAGAAATAGTAGGAGATTGATTTTAACGGCTTGGAATCCTGAGCAAATAGATCATATGGCTTTGCCGCCGTGTCACGTTATGTCACAGTTCAGTGTATTGGGTAATACATTACACTGTACAATGTATCAGCGAAGTGGTGATGTTGGGTTGGGTGTACCTTTTAATATTGCTTCATATTCTTTCTTAACTATTCTTCTTGCAAAACATTGTGGTTTAGAACCGGGTGAATTTATTCATTTTATAGGGAATGCGCATATCTATAAAGAACACGAAGAAATGTTGTTGGAACAAATTAAACGCGAACCAAAAGAATTTCCAACTTGTGTTATAAATAAAAGAGATAGTATTGATGATTATGTTTTCTCTGATTTTAGGATAAATAATTATAAATATCATCCTCCAATAAAAATGAATATGATAGCTTAATAAAAATCTAAATATATTATATAAAATAATGGCCGCCTACAAAAAGTTTCCGTCTGAAGACGAATACAAAGCTGGTGAAGAAGAACGGTTGGAAAAACTAAATACACAAGACTTGAAAAGTGAGTATAAAAAAGTAATACTTAATAACTCGATTTTTGGGAGGTTTCCCAGCGTTGATGAAATGGAACACGAATTATTAACACATTATGTTCAAGGGTTTGCTAACCGTTCATCACAAATGAACTTCGGTGGAAGTAGAAAAAAGAAATCCAAGAGAAGAAAGAAATCCAAGAGAAGAAAGAAATCTAAGAAAAGAAAGAAAACTAAGAAAAGACGAAAATCAAGGAAAAAGAAATAAATTACGTAAATTTTATATTAAATAATTATTGTTAGTTAATATAAATGAGTAGATTTGATAGACGAATGGGAACCGGACCATATGCAAAATCTAATGCATCAACCAGAAAATATACACCGAATCTAAACGAGTCAAACAAGCCATTGCCATCGCGAAATGAGATTATGTCATCGCAAAGTGAAAATACATATTCAGCCAATATTATTGACGAGGTCTCAGAAAAGAATGAACGTATTTTAAAAAAATTAGATTCAACAAATAGTTCTTCTGAGAGAATTTTGTTAAATCATGAATTAAGATTGAATACAATTGAACTTAATATTGACTTTCTCAGTAATATGGAAAAGAATGAAAATGATTTTAATACAAACTCTTTACAAGAAACAAAAATAGAAACTTTAGAAAGGACTGTTAATGAATTAAGTGAAAAATTAATTTTATTAACCCAAATGATTCAGGAAAACTCAGTTAATGAATCAAATGATAACGTAACATTTGATGTCAATGATATTGCAAAGAACAATATTAATGAAAAAGTTGAAAAAATAGTAGAAAAAAATAATGAAGGACCAACTTTTGAATAATTTAAATTGAAAATTAATATTATTATTATTAATATTAATACTAAAAAAATGGAAATAACTATCAATGATACAGAAAAATTAACAAAATTTGCAATAATATTCCAATACTTAAAATTAATATCAGATGATATTAATTTAGATTTTACAGAAAATGGTTTATATACTCAAGCACTCGGGGTTAATCATGTCTGTTTAGTCGAATTAATGATTGATAAAAATTGGTTTACCAATTATGTAATAGACAAACCTTGTAGTTTAGGAATAAATTGTGAAGTATTTTACTCAATATTAAGTTGTCTAGAAAAGGAAAATTCATTTCATATGCTATATGATGATGGCGACACGTTAAACATTAATATTAAATCTGATAAAGTTGAAAAAAACTTTGATATGCGACTGATATCAATTGATGTGCAAAGTTTTGATATACCAACTGTAGAATATTCAGCAGATATCATTATTCAAGCAAAATCATTCGCAGATTATATAAATGAATTGAATATTTTTGGAGATAATTTAATGATTTGTTGCGATGGGGATAATGTAACGCTTGAAACATCGGGCGATAATGGTAAAATGAAGTTAATAATCGCTGAAGATTATTTGGAAGAATACGCAATTGAAGAAGATTTAGATTTAAAAATAAATTATGCAATGAATTATATTAAAAAGATGACAAACTTTGTTAAACTTAATAAAAATATTGAACTCCATATGTCAAAGGATGTCCCATTAAAAATGATGTATAAATTGTCTGAGGAAGACGGTGAAAAAAACTATTTAAGTATTTATTTAGCACCTAAAATTGACGAAGATTAATAAGGTAAAATACAAATATTCATTTCTAGAAATAAATTAGTAGATGAAAATTTTTTTAACAGTTATTATTTTCAGCATTGTTCTTTTTTTATATATTCATATGCATTTTCATTTAAATACGAGCGATGATTTAGAAGTTTATACAATAGAAAATGTTTCAAAAGATAGATTAGAAGAAATTTGCAATCTAAAACAACCAGTTTTGTTTGATTATACTAATGAAAATTTATTGGAAACCGTGAATATAGGAAAAATGGAAGAATTATATGGAGCATTTGATGTGAATTTTAGAAATATTTCAGAAAAAGATAAAGAAAGTGAAATATATTTACCAATATTATTGAACGAAGTTGTGAAATTATTTCAAAATAAATTAAACAATAAAATAATTATTGAAAATAATGATGAATTTTTAAAAGAAACCGGTTTGGCGAAAATATTTAGATATAATGATTCATTTTTAAGACCACCACTGGTGTCAATATGTAAATATGATTTTATGTCTGGTAGCGAAGATTCTTATACACCTTTAAGATATAATATTAACCATAGAAATTTTTATTTGGTAACTAGTGGTAAAATTAATTTAAAATTAATACCACCTTCAAATGGTAAGTATTTGCAGAAGGAAAATGATTATGATATATTTGAATTTGGATCTCCAGTGGATCCGTGGGATGTTCAAGAAATTTATAAACCGGAATTTGATAAAGTTAAAGTATTGGATTTAGATTTGACAAAGGGTCAAATAATCAATATACCTCCTTATTGGTGGTATTCTATAAAATACGAAAAGGTTTCAAGTATATGTGTTTTTAAATATAGAACGTATATGAGTACAGTGTCTATATTACCAAATTTGTTAATGGGATTGCTTCAACAACAAAATATAAAACGCGAAATAGCGAATAAAATTACTTTTGAATAAACAATAAAATTAAACAATAAAATTAAACAATAAAATTAAACAATAAAATTGAAAAAAAAATAATAATAAAATTATATACAATTAAAATTTTTAATGAAAAAATATAAAATTTATATCATTGGTAGAAATTATGAAAGTTTTGATATTTATGAATCCGATAAAATGAAAAAGTTAGAATCGCCACCAAAAATAGACCCAGTTAAATCAAAATTAATGAATGGTGATTTATTTGAAATAAAAAACAGCGAATTAAAAATATTTCATTCTCCTATGAGAAAAGCAAAATTTATATCGGGGGTTTTAGTTTTATCTGGAAATAAAACATATGGTAAATATAAAAGTAAGTATTTTTATAGATGCATTCCCGATGATAAAAGGTTACCTGAATTTATAATACCTTATAAAGTCCAAATAAAATTCCGAAAAAAACAAAATAATAAATATGTTGTTTTTAAATTCTCGTCGTGGAGAAAAAAACATCCAATAGGAACTTTAATAAATACTATTGGCAATGTTTGCGAATTATCGTGTTTTTATGAATATCAAATGTATTGCAATAGTTTATATGCATCTATTACAAATTTAAATAATAAAGCAAAAGAGATGTTAAAACTTCACGATGTGGACTATTATACAAATGAAATAATGAAAAATAATAATATTGAAAATAGAATGCATTGGGATATTGTCACAATTGATTCGGTTGGTTCAAAAGATTTGGATGATGCATTGGGATTTAAACATATAAATGATAATGAAACATTGGTAAGCGTATATATTTCAAATATGGTTTTTTGGATGGATATTTTGGATTTATGGGATTCTTTTGCAGATAGAATATCTACGATATATTTACCCGATAGGAAACGACCAATGATGCCAACTAAATTGTCAGATAATATTTGTAGTTTGTTGGAAGGGCAAAAACGTTTTACATTTACATTGGATATAAAAATTAACAGACTTACGGGCGAAATTATTTCATATGATTATTGCAACTCATTGATAATTGTTAATAAAAATTTACGCCATAAAACCGATGAGTTGGACAATAATATAATTTATAAAAATTTATCAGAAATTAGTCGTAAAATGAATAAGAAGAAAATTTATTTGGATAGCGTTGTTAATTCACAGGAAGTTGTTGCTTATTTTATGGTTTTAATGAATTATCTAACAGCTATCAAAATGAAGGAACGTTCAGTTGGTATTTACAGATTTACGAAATCAAATAAAGACTACGAAGCGCCAAATGATGCACCGAAACCAATTAAAAAGTTTTTGAAAATTTGGCATTCTTATGGGGGGAAATACTGTAAATATGAGGATGTTGTAGAACACGAAATGTTAAAGTTAGAAGCATATTTACATATTACAAGTCCGAATAGAAGATTGGTGGATTTATTAAATATAATTGTTTTCCAAGACACTTTTGATATTGTAAAATTTACAGAAAAATCAAAAGCATTTTATGAAAAATGGAATAATTCAATAGAATATATTAATACAACTATGAAATCTATTAGGAAAGTTCAAAATGATTGTTCGCTTTTGAATATTTGTTATAAAAATAAAAATTTAACCACAATTAATGGGTATATATTTGATAAGATGATAAGAAATGATAATATGTACCAGTATATAGTTTATATCCCGAGTTTAAAAATGACAAATCGTCTAGTAACAACAAAAGATTTAAAAAATCTAGATAATTATAATTTTAAAATTTATATATTTATGGATGAGATTCATTTAAAACAGAAAATAAGACTTTTATTGGTTTAAACTTATTCTTCTTTATCAAAAAAAATATACATTCCTGCTAAAATTGTAAAAGATGCGAATATTTTTCTTAATGTGTTTTTATTAATCTTTAATGTATAATTTGAAGAAATTGATGCAAAAATTGTAAAAATTACACCCATATACAATGCAGCAAAAATATCAACGTGACCTTCTTTATAAAATTTTATTGCCGCGAAATATCCAATAGGCGGTAATATCATAAATAATGATGTACCTATTCGCTTTTTTAATGTCCCCAACAATCCGAATAATGTTAATAATGGTACGATTAAAATTTCCGAACCACCGCCAACTAAACCTCCGAATAAACCACTAATAATTCCAATTATCGTTAAACCAAATAAATAATTCATAATTAATATATAAAAATATTATAAAAATATTATAAAAATATTATAAAAATATTAATAATGGACAAAAATATAATTGTATGGATAATATTTTTTTGCATTACATTTGTATTTATTGGATGTTTTTTGAAAGTATTCTGTTTATCATTAAGAAATAACAAACCCTTATTACTTCCGAAATAAATTGATTTTAACATTTATATAAATTTTTATATTAAAACAATGACAACATTTACCGTAGAAAATAAAGATGGTATAGAATTTTTAAATTCGCTAGAGGATAACAGCATTGATTTAATTTTAACGGATCCGCCTTACATTATTTCAAAAGAATCCGGAATGAATAAATTTGTGGACGAAGTTGCCAAATTGGATGCATCCGGTAAAAATAAAAAAACAGAAGAAGAATGGGTTGTTTTCAAAGAAAAGAAAGGATATGTAAATGATGATTATAAGACTAATTATATTAAATACGGCAATACATCTGGAAACAAGTACGCGTTCAAGACTGATTTTGGTAAGTGGGATAAAGAATTTACAATAGAAAAATTGGAAGAATTTGTCAAACTTTTCTATAAAAAATTGCGAAAAGGTGGAACTTGTATTATATTCTTTGATTTGTGGAAATTGGAAACTTTAAAGGCTATTATGGAAAGGGCAAAAACGAAAAAAAATGGGTTTAAACAAATTCGGTTTATAGAGTGGGTTAAAACAAATCCAATACCTCTTAATCAAAAAATTAATTATTTAACAAATTGTAGAGAAGTTGCTTTATTGGGCGTAAAAGGTGGGAATCCAACCTTCAATTCCAAATATGATAAAGGTATTTATGAATTTCCAATACAAGGGGGGAAATCAAGAATTCACCCAACGCAAAAAAGTCTTCCCTTATTTGAAGAATTAATTAAAAAACATTCTAATGAAGGAGATTTGATATTGGATCCTTTTCTGGGCGGAGGAACTACTGCTTTTGCGTGTAAAAATACCAATAGGCGATTTATTGGATGCGAAATTGATGTGAAATATGTTGATATTATTAAGGAATCTTTATAAATTCTTTATAAGCTTCAATGTCATACCAAAATGTTCCTTTCTGCGCATCAATTCCGGAAATATAATTATCATCGCCTTCAATGAAATTGGGGAATCCAATACTGGTATACAGATAAGGAGCGGGTGTTCGTTTACCAATTTCTTTATTTTTTTTATTTTCCCTAGCTTTTTTTATATTGCAACTATTGCACAAAAGTTGGAAATCTGTTAACAATTGTGTTTTTTTATCTAACACTCTTAAGTCATTGTAATCATCATTTTTATGATCCGGTAATAAATGTTTGCGAGTTCCACAAGATTGACAACAAATATATTTTTGCATCAATTGTTGCAAAATATCTCTCCCAATAGGATGTTTATTTAAGTTAGGATTTTTATTATATCCAATTGATCTTAAGTGCGTTATTGCTCCGCGAGTTGGTTTTTTTTCCCAACAATATTTATCAATATTATTAAATATCCCACGCCGCATAACACCATTATTCCCCCATCCCAATCCAGCAGAAATAAGATCATCTTTTGATATCCAATCGGTGCAACCTTTTTCATCTGGTTTAAATTGCGTTTCAAATTTTAAACATTTTGACATTTTTTTTATAACTTTTATATAACTTTTTAATATTATAATTTTTAATATTAAAAATTTCAATTTATTAAAATATTTAGGTTTATATATGAGTAATGTTAAAAAGGAAGAAGATGAATTGATTTGGCACGGTCAACAAGAAAATATTTTGAAAAAGTGGGGAGAGATCGGTTCATCATACCGATTTATGCACGATCGCGCATTTTTAAAGTATGAAGCACAAAATTTAAGATTCGCGTTACCCGTTATTATTTTAAGTACAATTACGGGAACAGCCAATTTCGCACAATCATCTTTTCCAGCTAGTTGGCAACCATATGTCCCACTATTTGCTGGATTTTTAAATTTATCAGCAGGATTAATAACAACTATTGCGCAATTTTTACGCGTTTCAGAATTATTAGAGGGTCATCGTGCGGCAAGCATTGCATATTCAAAATTCTCTCGTAACATTTCAGTTGAATTGTCGCTTCCCAAAGAGGAACGAAGTTGTAGTGGGCGAGATTTTGTTGGAAAATGTAGAATGGATTTAGATCGTTTAATAGAGCAAAGTCCCAATATACCACTTGAAATAGTTAAGCTTTTCGGCAAAAAATTTGAAAATAATACTTTTGTAAAACCCGATATATTGGAGATAACCGGTGTTGAAGTTTATAAAGATTCTGAAAAAGATAAGAGATTAAAAGAGGAATATGAACACGAAAAAAAGGAAAAAGAAATACAATTAATAAAACGTAAAACTGATTATGAAGAATCGTTGGTAAAAAAAATACGCGATGATGAATTAAAAAGACAAGAAAAGTTTGAAGAGAAATTGCAAGCAAAATTATTAGAAGCAAAATCAACATTTGAAAATGATGAAAAAATCCGCGTTGCTGAAAATAAAATGAATAAAAAGAAAAAGGTGGGTATTTCAACAATATCCAAAAGTATGAGTTCACTAATAAGAAAACTTGAAGTCGCGCAAGATGCAAATGATATAATAACGCCGGAATCAAGTGATTTGGACAGTTCTGATAGCGATAGTCCGTCCCCCAAATCTGTTCATAATGAAAAGATAAGTTACGGTGGAGAACTTTCAATAGTAATTGAAGAAGAAAAAGAAGAAGAAAAAGAAGAAGATGAAGCAATCGTTATTGACATATCAAATAATTCAGAATAATATTTAAATTGTTTGAAGATTTTTTTATGCTAATTTAATTTTTATTCTCCATACTTTTTCTGTTAATTTCATTTCATTTGTTGTGTCATTAAATTCAACATCATCTCTATTTTCAAACATATTCTTTAAAATTTCATATTCTGATGTATTTGTATAACTTCCAACATTGTTATCCAAATTAATATTGCATTTCATTTTTATGTAAATTGAAATTTTATCGTCTGGACAAAAAGGTAATTGATATTCTGTATTATCAACCTCGTTGTCAAACCTAGTCGGCATCATTTTTTTCATTTGAATTAAAATACTATTGCATATATTATTTGACTGGAAAGTTGTTGTATTTAATCCGTTTATTAATGCATTTGTAAATTGTGAATAAATATTACTATTATTTATATCATTAACAATACTACCATCGTTGGATATAAACGCTTGTGATAACGGGTGTCCCAATAATGTATCTGCTATATATTGAACGTAAACTTGACCTATAGAATCGGAGATAGGTAAATGACCAGAATTAAATGATCCATCGTATATTGAAATACTGTTTTTTTCCAAGTCATTTTTTAATCCCGAATTTAATAAATTTTTATATGTATTATTGTATTTAAATGTGAATGTTTCATTGTTATTTTTATATGAAATTGATGAACGAATATAATTTGCTTGCGTATATGCAGCCGTCATTAAAAAATTATACGAAGCATCTAACGTAGATGCGGCATTTTCTGAAATATCTAAAACCGTTCCACTACTATCTAAATATACGGGTAAAAAAACGTGTTGTTCATTATCACTAATATCAGTACAACTACTGCAGTCTTGGTGAATACTCATTTAATAAATAATATATACTTTATTTATTAAAATAATACGATTAAATAACAACATTATTATTTTCATCAACAATATAAATTATTTCACTTTCCGGAATATCTGAAATATTTGTTGTTACAATATCCGACGGTTGTATAATAATTTCATTTTCAATATTATTGTCGACCATACCCGTTAAATCATTCATATATAAATCGTTCATTTTGGAATTATAATTAATACCGTGGTTAACATAAAATTTATATATATCTTCAACGTCTTTTCTCTCAGAATCAGATAAGTTAGATTTATTAACCATTGTTATTTTTTTTAACGTATTATATAATCTGTTATTTTGTATGGTTTGCCAACATCTTTGTTTTTCCATTACTTGTATGTCTGATCTTAGTTTATCTAATTTTACACTTAATCTTCTAGTTTTTATATTATCCAATTTATTATTTAACACACTTAATTTTTTGTTCTTTTCTGTGAAATAATTTGCAAAAATTTCTTTTTCCATTTGATTTTTTAATGAAATGCCATAATTTTCATTATCAATATTATGCGACCAATATTTTAAAGCTTGCACATTCTTATGAGAGATATTGCAACATCTCAATAAAAATGGTATTTTATTTTTTTTAAAATCGTCATTTAAATGTTCTTTTAAATGATTTTTTGATGATTTAAATCCAAGTGTAACAAAATAAACAAAAAAATACAAACTTATACCACCATTGCATAAAATCAATAAAATAATTAGTATATTTTCAAATGTACCTAATTTATAACCCGAATCAATCGTGCCGAAAAATAACCCAGTACTTAATGTCATAACAAGTGATAATAAACTAACGCTTTCTAATCTATTACATATTAAACCATAACTTGTAATTGTATCGTAAGGTCTTAAAAAAACGTGTAAAAAAAATGATATTTGTATTAACAACGACGCTGCAATTATTTGATATCTTGGGTAATTTTTTAAAAAAACCGATAACAATATTAAGCCAGCTTTTTTACCCATAATAATAAATTCATAATACCAACGTTTTTCCCTATATCCGAGAAATAAAAATGATAACGGCGTTGAACCGTCGTATCTATTATGCATATCATATAAACGATATCGGTGATTGTAAAGTAATTTAAATCCCAATAAAGGAATACCGAGTCCATATAAAATTAATGCTATATATGCAATTATTAAATATGTATAATGTGTTCTATCATAACAAATAATAGAATAATCGTTTACTAAATAGTATGTATCATCTATATTTTCACAATTTAAAACTTCCAATGTTTTGGTAACTATAGTAGGCCAACTTAAAAATGTACCAACAACAATTGCTGTTTTTTCCCAAGCTATAAAAAATGTCAAACACGATGGTTTTTTTTCTTCATATTTTTTAATTTCAAGTTCACTTTTTGTGGATTTCAATTTCTTTATTTTTTTTTGTGTTTTTTTACAATAACACAATGATATTAAAGCTATTATAATAGTAACCGAAAATATGTAAAAAATAGGTAATATAAGATATACTAATAATTTATCATAATAAGACCAACCAATGACACAATCGGATGAATAAAAACTCACGCGGGGGGAAGAAAATTCTTTTGCCCTTTCAAATAAATATCTTATTAGAGATGGCCAATTGATTTGAAATGAGCTGGCTAATGAAAAAACTTGAGCGTAATTCATAAATATTTTTACAACACCATTAACTTCTTCCTTTTTATTATTAGCGGGATTTGCCGTTTTTATTAAAAAAATAATTATAAGTACAGATACAATCGGTATAATAATAGTTAAACTCAATGTTCTTTCAATATTTTCTGGACATTTTAAACAAACACCGTCGTCTTTCGCCCAACCTTTTTCACATACGTTGCACAACGGACCTTTAAATCCTTCGTTGCATAAATCATCAGATGAAATATTTATAATACCGCCTTTACACGCAAATCTATTTTTACATTTATAAATTTTAGTTGATAAATCTGAACTTCTCCAATAATTTTTAGTAATATTTATTGTTTTTATATTCGTATTCACATTGCAGGAAAATGTATTATTGCAAGTAATGCAATTTAAATTATCATTGTTTGTAAATGTATTATACGAATTTTGAGAACAAATGCAGCCGGTTTTATATTTATTTTGTTCGGAATTTAAAGGACAGTTTGTACATAAATAACTAGACGTTTTATTTGTGTATTTACCCTCTTCACAATCTAAACATTCCGATGATCCGGTTAATAATGAATATTTTCCAACACGACAACCTTTACATATTATACTACCGCTATCCGAATGACTACCAGTTGAACATTCTTTGCAATCATTTATATTTGACAATCCAACATTATCATTAAATTTTCCCGCGGGACATTTTTTACAAGACCTGGCGTATGTCATCCCTAATTCATTTCCATATAAACCTTTTTTACAACCGTTGCACAGTGTAATATGAATATTCCCAATGTCAGAAGTCCACGTTCCTTTTGGACACTCTATACAATTATTAATTGTTGATATCCCCATTTTATCGTTGTATTTTCCAGTAGGACAATTTTCGCAGTAATTTTTATAACTATTTGTATATTTTCCTCTCTGACATATACTACATTTTTCTCTCATAGAAGTAGATATCCAACCATCTGGACAATCTATACAATTATTTAATGTGTTTTTATATTTACCATTATCACATAACACACACGATCTATTTGATGAAGCCCCTTCTATAATACCCATTTTCCCATTTTCACAATTTATACAATCATTTTCTCTTTGTTTCCCAATGTATGGTTGAAATTTCCCAATTTCACAAGATATACATTCGCCTTCATCTATAAGTCCTGTTACAAAACTGTACTTCCCTTTGGGGCATCCTATGCACGTTTTCTTGTCAAATGCCCATTTCCCAATATTACAAATATCACATTTATTTTCTTTATTATTAGATATCCAACCGTCTGGACATTCATTGCAAATAATATTTGTTTGTTTATATTTTCCCGATTCACATTGTATACACGATGTATTAGATTTTGCACCATCCACTATGCCAATTTTTCCTTTTGCACAATCCTTACAATCCAATTCATTTGATAAACCATTAATATCATTGAATTTTCCAATTGGACATAATGTACATTCGTTATCATTTGTTAACCCAATAGAATTACTAAATTTGCCAGAACTGCACCCAACACATTCAATTCTATTTTTTGACCATTTCCCAATCTCGCAAAATAAACAAATCATTTTACCAACATCGCTAATTTTTCCATTTTCACATTCTAAACAATTATTTTCCGAGATGGATGTTGATGTTATTGAATATTTTCCCTTTGGACAATATTTACATTCATTATGTCCTTCTAAATCTATAAAAAATCCCGCTGGACAATTTATACAATTCACGGTATGCTTACCTGTTGTAAATTTACCCTTTTCACATTTATTGCAACTTATGCTTTCATAGTTTTTATTAGCATACCCGGGATTACAATCAAGACAAATCCCACCGACCGAATTAGAATATTTACCAGGTATACAAATTTCACAAGTGTTATTTATATTTCCTCTACCCGTTGAACATCCATACAGATCGTATTCAATAATAAATGAATGCCACGAATTTGAATTACCCAATAATAATAATTTACCAGTGTCAAAATTTATATATGATATATTTGAATTTTGCAAAGGTTGGTAATATGAGTAATCTCCATTTTTAATTAATTGTTTAAATTCTACAAATGTATCCGCATCAATTATAATATTTTTCATATTAATTCTCACAATACCATAATAATTGTAACGCGTTGACGGTATAGCATATATATATCCAGTTTTTAAATCCAATTGTATATTTGTAATAACACCCCATTCGGGTGGAAATTTTAAAAAATCAATATCGCAATTTGTATTTAATCGTTGTCTATTAAAATTATAATCTAATTTATATAGTTCACTATTTAATGACCCTGATATAATATAAATATTTTTATCAACATTGTCTAATTTTATATCACTAATATAACTTAATCCATCTAATGTTTTAAGAGTTGTTGTATTTTCATTCAACGGTTTTGAATAATTAATAATTAACACTTTGGCATCGTTGTATCCAGAATCTTCAATAAAATATATTTCTTGACGTTCTTTATTTATAAAACTTCTTTTAATTTCGCGAAAATAAGTCTCGTATTCATTTTGTCCACCCGCCATCGTATCTTGTTCATTTTTCACCATATATGTTTTTTGAAATTGTTGCAATAACATAACTGGCGTTGTTCCAATGTTTAATTTCCATATACCACCGAAACTGGTACCAAACCCTATCCATAAACTATCGCCATCTATTAGCGAAGCAGTTGATACGGCGTTTAAATATTTATAATCATAATAAATATATGTGGAAAATTTTTCTTTATTTGAAAAATCATTAAATACAGTTCTATCTATAAATGAAAAATCTGTTAAATTAATTCTAACTAAACTACTATCTGATTCATAAGATGGATCACAACTATATGTATTTGATGCAATATAATATAAAATATTTAATTTATTATCTATACCACAAGATACCACATTATCACAACCTTTATTTCCAACCGCAGTTGTGTATTCGTTGTTATTCTCACCTATTAACATTTTATCAACATAACTATTATTTTTATATTTAAGTATTTCAACATATTTTTTAGTATATCTGCATTTATAATTTGAATTTGTATTATACCCAAAATTTGGATATTGTGATGCTGTAATTAAATAATTCATATTATCTTTTTTATAATATTCATTGCAAGCAAATCCTATGAATGGATTTATCGTTGGAATTTTATTAATTAAATTTGATTCTGGTAATTTTATATATTTTGAATTGGGAACATTATTGGATAAATATGAAATATTATTTCCGAAAACAATCGTAAAAAAATTACACAATAATATAACATACGGAAACATTTATTTATAATTAAATATTTATTTTTATTATCTTTTTTAATTTTATAATGAATAAAGATTGTATTAAAACTTGTACTATATTTTACATTTTATTTATTATTTATTTGGTTGTTTTTGGATTAACTATAATATATAGCGGTGATCTGAAACATTTAGATAAAATTTTAGATAACGGGCAAAAGGCAATATATGAAAAAATAAAAAGAGAGCGATTAAATCATTTTTTTAAAGGCTTGGGTGTAGGTGCTATATTGGGGTTGGGGGTGTTACTTTCCGATATGAAAGTAACATCTAAATACTGTTTGGCTGGTATAATATTATTATTCACAACTTCAATGGTATATTATATTTTACCAAAATCTGACTATATGGTAAGACATTTAGAAACAGAAGAACAAAAATTAGCTTGGATTGCCATACAACGTAATTTTATTAAAAAGAAAATTGCAGGATTTCTTGCAATAATTGTTTTGTATTTTTGTGTTCCATTTGTGTTTTAAAAATTAGGCTTTTACAAAATGTTGATTCATAAAACGCTGAATATTAAAATAAGTAAGATCGTCGTCCGATTCATCCAAGTTTAATAGCGATTTTAATTCGTTATTTGGTTTTATAAGTCTTGCATTATTTGGATTTTGAAGTTCTTTGTCTTTCACATATTGAATAATATATTTAGTAACTTCCGTGCGAGCCATTTCACTTCCTTCAGGTAATTCCATAAATTTACACAGAGCTGTTGAAATTTTTGACGGCTTTGCAAAGCCAGAAGGTTTTCTATTTCCTTTATTTTTATTTTTCTTAACTTCTTTATCCAATTGTTTCATTTTTTTATAAACCTGTTTTTCAGCGTCTCTAATTTGCGACGTTAATGCAGTCATTTGTAGTTTGATACTTGAAATATTACCGAATACACCCGAGAAAATTTCTTTAATTTCTTCGGAAATATTAGTTTCCCCATTTGTGTCTTTTTTTACCTTTTTTACCTTTTTTACTTTTTGATTTTTAGACATTTCTTTTGTAGTCATTTCTTTTGTAGACATTTCTTTGTTTGTATTATCCATTTATAACTTCATCATGAAGGCAATTCTTTAAATCAATTTTAAAAAAATATATAAATTGAAATTAATTTTAATTACTAAAATAGTTTTATCAACACAATGGACGCTATCAAATATCGGAAATGGTATCTATCTGAAAACTGGGGTGAGAATAGATTTACAATGTTAGAATTTTTGGTTGAATTAACACAACTACAATTTAGACAGAATAACAGGATAATGACCGTTGATTTTCAAAGAAATCACCCAATGGTATTGTCTGGTAAAGCATATTGGATAACGCATAATAAGTTATGTATCGGGTATAAAATGACTTCTAATCCTGAAATATTTAGGCCAATATTTTCACATAAACGCCAACGTTTACTAGATAGAGTTAATTTAACTGTTATCAAGCCTTATAAATTTTGGAATAAAATTAAGTCGGGATATTTTATGTCATTGGCAAAAATTCATTCAAAGAAAATCCCAATTGAATGTATCAACCATATTGTTATGTTTACTTATTAAGTATTTTAAACTATAAATATTTATAAAATATATAAATATTTATTTTGTATTTTTTTTAATTATTCAGTTGCATTTTTTTCATCTAAAACCCAACGCTGTGCATCGGTTCTAGTGTTATCGCGTTGTCCACCGCGTTGACCACCGCGTTGACCACCGCGTGGTCCCCCACCATTATGACGGGGATTGCGATGACCACGACTATTGTCATCCTGTCCAGCAGAATGTTGTTCTCTTTCTTGACGATTAATGAAGCGTGTAACACACATAAGCGGTCCACCACCAACACCCTTCACATTAACAGCTTGCCACTCGTGCTCATTATTATCACTCTTAGACATATCAAACTCAACATATTCACCCTGAACAAGATATTTATATTGTTCACGATCAACAGAAACACCTGTGTGATGGACAAAAATGTCCTTCTCCGTATCTTTTAGCGTTGTTACAAAACCAAAACCAGCTTTGTTATTAAACCATTTCACAATTCCCAGCTGGCGGGAAGACTCATCACCCGCGGGCGTAGTAGTAGCATCATTCTGTGTCTGTGTTGTACTCATTTTATAATTATTTATGTTGCGTTCGCTTTAAGTGATTATAAAATAATATTTTTTTAGTTTTTATATGATGTTACAACAATACCCAATCCAACAAAAGTGATTAAAATACCAACAATAATATTTAAAGAAATTTTTATTTTTAATAAAAAAAATGCTATCAAGAAAGTAAAAATAATATTTGTTGCATAAAATAATCTTGTATATCCGGGATTTGGTGAATCGTTAATAGAAATCCAAAATAGGACCATAATAATGACATAAAATATTGCATAAAGAATAATATTTTTAATGTTATTGATTTCTTTTGGGTGAAATTTATTTATTTTAAATCTGCATAATAATATAATTAAACTAATTATTCCAACAAATAATAACATAACCAATGAGCAATTGATAGCGTTAGGGTTAGATGATGTTACTTTTTTAGCTGTTACATCGCAAAAACCAGCCAAAAAAGCCGCTAAAAGAGCATAATAGATCCATATCATATGTATTTTATATAAATGCTAATATTACAGTTTATTAGAAGTGACTACAATAGATAATCCTAACATAGTTATAAAAATACCAACGATTGTTTTAAAATTAATAGTCGCGTTGAAGAAAAGATACGCAACTGTGAAAGTGAAAATGATATTTGTATTATAGACAAGTCTTGACATACCCGGATTTTTTCCATATTTGATAGATTGCCAATAAAAAATTTCAATCAAAAGAAAAAGTAAAGCATATATGATAAAATGAATATAGTTTTTACGATCTATCTTATTTAAATCAACATAATTATGTTTAATGCGATAAATAATTAAAATTAGACTGAATAAACCAGTAAATATAAAAGTTATTAGAGCAGAATTTATAGCTTGATTGTTTTCATTTGTTATTTTTTTGCTATAACATCAATAAAACCAGCGACAAATGCCGCCGCGACGGCGAAATATAGCCATAACATTATATACAATTACTTTTTATTATTTTTTCTTCTTCTGGTTTTTTTTCTTCTTCCGCCTTTTTTTCTTTTTGGTTTTCTTGTTTGATTATTTTTTTTTCTTTTCTTTTTCTTTTTCTTTTTTGTTTTTCCCCGTCCTGATTTGTCTCGGCTTCGGCTTCGGCTTCGGCTTGGGGGTTGGCTTGGGGGTCGGTTTCTGTATCGGCTTTGGTGTCGGTCTCTGCCTCGGCTTGCTGGTCTACGATCCATAAAAGTGCTAGATAGTGTCCACTCTGGTCTGTCGGCAATAACTGGTGATATACCATTATTGTATATTGAACGAGATCCTTGATCTATAATATAATGCAAATCAGATTTCATTTTTTCAAATGAGTTGTAAGGCTGCGGCGGCGGCGGTTTGTAATATTCCAACATATGTAATAAACTTCCAATAACTTGATACCAGTCATGTCTTTCTGCTACATCCATAATAGTAAGACATCTCCCAAGCTCTGGAATCTTAATACTAACAATTTTTTTCTTATGAATGTATACTTCATCAATATATTCATTGAACTTATTATTACCTTCTTTTGCAATTGATATGCGTCTATATAATGTTTTCAAAATGTTTGCCCAATACTTATAAATGTCATTATTATCAACATTCGAATTCGCTAATTGGGATTCTATATCGTATGGATGCGATTTTACCCATTGTGAAACCCTTGACACGCGTGAGGAAAGGCAAGAACCCATGTGCGCTGAAGAAGGACGGCGAGAATTCCCTGTACCTGTTGAAAATAATCTGGTATCGCCCAGGAGTTTGTGTTGTCCCATAGCTGAACAATTGGCAAATATAAAATTTGCTTTACAATCTGGAGAAAAAATTCTTTTTAAGAAAGATATTAATGAACTTATTCTATATTCAGTGCAGACTCCGCTGGTTATTCTCATAAATTCTTTATCAACATAATTATATGAACTAAACATACCGGGAAATCTCCAAGAATTGAAACTAGGACCAGAATCAACGTTATATTCTCCATATCCGGGGATATCTACTCTACTTTCCCAACGTCCGTTTTGACCAAATATTTGTACCCATCTTCGCCAGTTATCTCCAAATTTACATCTCATCCAAACCCCAAAATCATTATCATTTTGTTTTGTAAGATCACCTTCTAATAGTTCATCAAAATAAGTGTCTCCTGTGGTAAAACGTTGTAATGTTTGTTTTAGCAAAAATTTCATATTATTTTCTGGCTCATCCCCCTTAGCTTCAGCATGACTGTCCGTTTGTGTAGGAATATTACTTATACAATGTCTTGCATATTGTGCTCGGTTTAAAAATAATTTCATAACTTGATAAAAACTTCCATTATAAGTGTACTCTTTACCGGGATCTTTTATAAATTCACGGAAAACATTATTTACTTCATCGGTGCTCATAAATACATATAGGGGGAAAGCCATTCTGTTTATATCACAATTATCTGGAACATATGGAAATTCATTCAAATCATCAGAAGGTGCTCCAGCCCCACTATTAGCCTGCTTGGATTTTAACCAAGCTTCATATCCACTTCGTTTACCATTATTCGAACCTTGTCCGTGTTGTACTATAAAAAATTCACATTCTGATGGTGCTGGTATTGCTGCTGCTGCTGATTTTGACGCCATTAATGTGTATATAATAACTTAACATTAAAAACTTTATAAATCATTTTAATAAATTTATTTAAAGTGATAGCAAGATATATCATAAGATGAAAATACAATCGCAAGTTTTTAACGATACCTCTTGTAATTCAAATTTCTCACATTGGAAATTTGAATTATCCGACTTTCAAAAATGGGCCATAAAAGGCATCGTGGAAGAAAAGAACGTAATTATTACGGCACACACTGGCAGTGGTAAAACACTTCCCGCAGAGTTTGCTATCCAACATTTCGCCAATAAAGGTAAAAAGGTAGTTTACACAACACCAATTAAAGCCTTAAGTAATGAAAAATTCAATGATCTTCAACAAAAATATCCCGATATATCTTTCGGCATTTTAACGGGCGATATCAAATTTAATCCAGAAGCGGATGTTATTATTATGACAACCGAAATTTTATACAATACTCTTTTTCAAAAAAAGATGCTTCAAGAAGATGTCCTAAAACCCGAACAATTATCTCTTCATTTTGATATGGATATTGAAAACGAACTTGGTTGTGTTGTTTTTGACGAAATTCACTATATTAATGACCCCAATAGAGGCAGAATCTGGGAAGAAACTATTATGATGCTTCCTAAATCTACACAATTAATTGGATTATCAGCAACTATTGATAAACCAGATAGGTTTTGCGAATGGATTGAAAAAGTTTCTATGAGAGAATGTTGGCTATGTCCTCACAATAAACGTATCGTTCCATTAACCCATTACTCATTTGTAACATCTCCAGATTCTTACTATAATAAATTCCCACTTAAAATAAAAAATCTTATTGATGAAAATCAAAATAAACCTATTATTCTTAAAGAACAAAACAATACGTTTAAAGAAAAAAAATATCAAAAGATTAATAAGTTATTAAATTATTTTGAAAAAGAAAATGTTAGAGTTAATAATTTTTTCGTTATGAATAAAATGGTTGAATATTTAAATCAACATAATTTACTTCCTGCTTTATGCTTTATTTTTTCCCGCAAACAAACAAAAATTTTCGCAGAAAAAATAAATGTTCCACTCTTTCCAAAAGAATCTACCATACCAAGTACTATCAAAAAAGAATGCAAACAAATCTTAATGCGACTCCCCAACTATCGTGAGTATATCGCACTTCCAGAATACGATTGGATTACAAAGCTTCTTGAAAAAGGTATTGCTGTACATCACAGCGGAATTGCACCTGTATTTCGCGAAATGGTTGAAATATTGTTTGGCAAGGGATACATCAAGTTACTGTTTGCAACAGAAACGTTTGCAGTAGGTATTAATATGCCTACAAAATCAGTGATTTTTTCAGCATTATCCAAATTTGATGGGAAAGGTTTCAGATTGTTAAAATCGCACGAATACACGCAAATGGCAGGTAGAGCAGGGAGAAGGGGTAAAGATACAAAAGGTTATATTTTCCATTTGAATAATTTGTTTAGAGACCAACCTAGTGCGCAACAAATGAGCATTATTCTCGGAGGAAAACCTGAAACATTATCTTCTAAATTTAAAATTAATTTTTCAATGCTTCTTAAAATGATCGCATCCAAGCAATTTGATTTTAAATCTTTCGCAGAAAATAGTATGCTCAGCGATGTGATTCAGAAACATAAAACACAAGTTGATAAAGACATTGTTGAATTGGAAGAAATAGTAAATAAATTTTCATTTGAATATCTTAACACCACCAAAGAAGATCTTGAAAGATATGATTTTTTAAAAACACGACAGAGAGTCGTGAGAGAAAGTTCTAAGAATAGAAAGAAAACAGCTCAAGAAATGCGCACCATAGAAGATAAAACTAAAACATTTTGTGAAGATTTTAAAAGATACGAAAAGCAAGTTGACAATTGTAAGTATTTGAATAATCTGCGCGAAAGACGCACATCCATTAATGAAAGTATTGAAAATGAAATTAAACCACATCTTAAAATATTGGAAAAGCATAATTTTATTGCAAGAGGAGATTGTTTGAATGAATATGATTTAACCGAAATGGGCAAAATGGCTTCCAATATTAATGAAATTCATTGCTTAGCAATTGCTGATTTATTGGTTAATGAAAATGCTTTTGCAGAATTAGATGTATTTGAATTAACAAGTGCTCTTAGTGTGTTGTGTGATTTGAGATTATCCGATAATAATAAAATTCATAACATTGATTATGTAAATACAAATGAAAGGGTAAAGAAAACCGTAAAAAAAATCAAGAAAGTTTATAATAAATATTATGATGAAGAAACGCGTTATGAAACCAATTTTATGTTTAATTATAATATCCAATATGATTTAATAGAAATTGTGTATAAATGGGCGAAATCCGAAGATGAACTGGAATGTCGTTTGATTATTAAAGATATGGAGAAATGGGATATTTATATTGGAAGTTTTACGAAAGCAATATTAAAAATTTGTAATATTGCTATGGAAATGGAGAATGTTTGTTTGATTCAAAATAATTTAGATATGTTAAAAAAGCTGAGAGAAGTTTCAAATAAACTGAAAAAATTTATTGTGACAAATCAATCATTGTATTTATAAAATGTTTTTATATATATATATGGCACCGGTACCAAGAGATAAAAAATTATACAATAAAGTAAAAAAACAAATATATAAAAAATATCCGAAACATAGCGCGTATAGAAGTGGATTATTAGTGCAAAAATATAAGAAAGATTTTAAGAAGAAATGCGGAAATAAAAATCCTTATATTGGGAAAAAAACTAAGAAAAGTGGTTTAAGACGATGGTTTGATGAGAAGTGGGTAAATCAGCGAGGCGAAGTTGGTTATAAATATAAAAATGATGTTTATAGACCGTCAAAAAGAATAACTAAAAAAACACCAATCGCGCACAATGAACTGACAAAAAAAGAAATTAAAAGAGCTCGTAAAATAAAATATACACGCGGTAGAGTGAAAAGATTTAGAGGTGTGACAAAAAAAGCAAAAGCTTTATTTAAAAAGAAAAATAAAGTTTCTGGATCTATATTATTTGAAAAATTAAAGACAGGTGTAAAGGTTAATTATGATATTAAGGGTTTAAAAAACGGCAAACACGGGTTTCATATACACGAAATAGGCGATTTTAAAGGCGATTGTGTTAAAGCTGGTTCACATTTTAATCCTTTGGGTCATAATCACTCGGGTAGAAAAAATAAAAAAAGACATATCGGTGACTTGGGAAATGTAAATACTAAAAATAGAAAAACAAAGGGTTCATTCATTGATTATAAAATTTCTTTATCTGGAAAAAATAATATAGTTGGGAGAAGCATCGTTGTCCATGAATTGAAAGATGATTTGGGAAAGGGTAATGACCAAGAGTCATTAAATACAGGAAATGCTGGAGCGAGGTTAAATTGTGCTAAAATTTTTAATATGTAATTATTATATGATGTATGATATAATAATTGTTGGTGGTGGTATGGCGGGATTATATACCCAATATAAATTATTGAAGAAATATAAAAATAAACAAATTTTATTAATTGAACGGGATAATCGGTTAGGTGGGCGTGTATATACGCATAAAGTTACCGTGAAAGGCATTAAACATTCAATGGAAGCTGCTGCTGGTAGATTCAATGATAATCATAAATGTTTAAAAAAACTTATCAATGATATTGGTTTAACCAAACAAATAATTGAAATACCGAGTAAAGCTGACCACATTGTAACAAAATCAAAATGGAAAAAAAATGAAATATCAAACTATTCACCATATGATTTTTTGGATATTATTATAAAAAAAACAAAATTAACAAAAAAAATGAAAAAAATGTCATTTGGCGAATGGTTAAATAAAAATATAGATCCCGATATCGTTGATTATTTAAAGGCAATATATCCTTATAAAGACATATTTAAAACAAACGCTTACGATGCATTAAATTTATATAGCACAGATCTTAATAACAATAATACTTTTTATGTTTTAGGTGGTGGTTTATCACAATTAGTTGATGGGTTATCTAAAAGAATTAAATCAACGGGTGGTGTAATAAAATTAAATACCGAATTAAAAAGCATTAACGATATTGAAGATTATTACATTATAAAAACAAATAAATGTAATTATTTTTGCAAAAACATTGTTTTAACAGGTCAAAGACCAGACCTCCTTAGGATTAAGTATTTAAATAATTTGAAACCGCTTATTAATTCCGTTAGAAATACACCATTATGTCGTTTTTATTTTATTTTTGATACTAAAAAATGTTCTTGGTTCAAAAATATAAAAAAAACAATTACAGATTCAAAACTTTCATATTTCATACCCATTAATTATGATACCGGTTTAGTGATGATTAGTTATGTAGATGAAAGTAACGCCATATACCTTAAAAAAATGGAGACCGAAAGTAAATCAAAATTAATTAACTTTTTGTTGAAAGAGTGTGAGAGAATTTTCGGAATAAAAAAAATACCCAAACCAATTTGGACAAAATCTTTTTTTTGGGAAAATGGTGTGGGGTACTGGAAAAAAGGTTATGATAGCAAACTGGTTGAAAAAAATATAACGAAACCTTATCGCGATGATAATATTTTTATCTGTGGTGAAAATTACAGCTCAAGATATCAATGTTGGGTTGAAGGTGCTCTAGAAACAAGTGAAAATGTTTTGAAACTATTGTAAACAAGTTAATGAAAAAATTTATTACCAGATTTCCATTTTTTTTAAATTGAATTAAAATATTTAATAATCATAAAAACAATATCATAAAAACAATATCATAAAAACAATATCATAAAAACAATATCATAAAAACAATATCATAAAAACAATATCATAAAAACAATAATGAAATTTATTTTCCCACGCAAAATACCATCAGAAATAATACAACATATATATGAATTTTGCATCGATAAAAGGATATTTTGGAATAAAGTTACACATCAATTTATCAAAGGTGGGTTCTATAGAAAAAATTTAAAATTAACGTCATTTATTGGGAAACAAAATGAATATTGTCGCAAATTTTGGCTATCCAATAGACCTGAACTTTTTGGTAAAGTAACTAAGTGGAATTCTTTAACTAATAAAACAGAACCTTGTGAATTTAATTATAATGGCGAATGGAGTAAGAAAACAAAACAAGTCGTTGTTACATTTATAACGCCAGCTGGTCTCAGAAATAGATATTCCGGTAGAGACCCTGTTTCAAAATGGCTTAAAAATATAAATAAATATGAAACAGCAGCAAAAAAAACGCACGTTTTCATGAATGATTCTTTGACACAAAAAAATTTGGAATATTTACCAAAAGAAAAAAAAAAATTTGGTATCAAATTTAATTCAGAATTTTATAAAGAACGTGTTAAAAAAAGAGAAAGACAAAGAGAAAGACAAGAAGAGAAAAAAAGAGGTAATATGTTTATAATAAAAAGGAAACACATTATTTGGAAACGTAGTCCATTTCTCATAAATTACACAACTGTTAATTTACTATTTACCCCATGCTATGATAGTTACAAGTATACATTTTATAAAGGTGTGGTCATTGGTTCCTGGTTTAGAAAATACAGAGATGATAATAATAGACTCGTTTTTAAAAAACCCAGGGGGAAATACAAATTTGACCCCAAAGTTGTGGATAATTATATAGGTGAAGATAGATATGTTGTAAAGTTTGAGGATGGCGATATCAGACATTATTCAATTGAATATTTATTAAAGAGAATTATTATTAGTAAACAACGAATGTTGAAAGAAGAGGTGTTTGCAGAAATGATTGATAAATCAAAATACACTACCAAAGTAAATATTTAATACTATTTTATTAAATATTTTTTTTATGTGATATTATTGTATATGCCCAAAACAAGAAAAACAATAAAAACAAGAAAAACAAGAAAACGAGTAAAAAGAATTCATTTTAAAGATTATCCAAATTTTTTACCCAATTTAACTCCTAGAGAAATGTTTAAACTGGGTAGCTTTGGTGGTACTTATTGGCGACCAATTCGCTCAACAGTTTTAAAGAAAAATCTTAAAAATATCCATAAAAAATATAAATGGTGGAAAGGAATTCCGGAGGATTGTTTATCTTCAAAAGAATATGAAAAAAAGAAGAATAAATATGGTGTAAAAGTGGGAACATCATTGCAATTTTGGGAAGGAAAGGGTTGGATAAATAAACAACATCCTTATGGGTGGGTACACTGGTATTGTGATTTTTATAAAGGTAAACGATGTTCAGACGACGAAAGACAGGTTAAAAGGTGGCGAAACTTGGCTGGTGGGAGAGGACGCTTTATGCGCTTTTTAGTAACGCAAATTATCAAAAAAAAATCAAAATGGAATGACGAAACGGTGAGTCCAAAAATACGCCAGGTTTTGCAACACTGGGGATATAAATTAACAAAAAAAGATTTTGATAATGAAATAAAAAGAAGAAAAAAATCATAAAGAAAATGTTTCACCACAACCACAAGATGAAGTTGCATTTGGATTATTAAATTCCAATCCACTACCCATTAAATCATCTTTCCATTTTATTTTAACACCAATTAGATGCAGTAAACTTTTACCACATACAATAATATTAACATTGTCCACCATAAATACTTCATCTAATTTTTTTGGAACATCATTCGTTGGTTCTACGTAATATTTTAAACCATTGCAACCACCACCTTTTACACCAATTAACATAGCCTTGGAATTAGATTTATTTAAAATTGTGCGAAAATGACATATCGTTTTTGCACACAAAGTTATTATATTTTTACTCATTGTTATTATATATAAACATAAAAACAATAAAATAACAAACTATTTATAATAAGGCTTTCATGAATTGAATTTCTAATTTTTGGTTATAAACAATACCCTTTGCCAAGTGATATAATTTGGGATTATCTTTAAAATTATTATTATTTTCTAATAATTTTGTCGTCGTTGTAATGGCCGTTGAATGGTGCGGTATCATTCTTTTTAACCACTGTTTATCGTTCACCAAAAATTGTTGTTTTAATAATAATGTTGACACAAAAATTGAACAAATAATTCCAATAAAAAAAACATTCATATTAAAATGCCCCATAGATAAATAATGAATGATCTCGTGCGCCCAAATCATATTTGATGCCATTAACAATCCACCATAAAATAAAGTTAACGATATATATAAATCATTTCTTCTATATGCTAAAATATTCATTGGATTAAATAACATCCCTACAATTACCATAACTATAAACATAATTATTTGTCTTTTAATTAATACGTGATTCATATACTATTTATAAATATAATAAAGCAAATATTGGAATACTAATATGCGTTTTCATTGTGAATTTAAAACTTGCAAATGTAATAAATTTAAATTGCATTGTGACAATTTATGTTTTTATTGTGGACACGGAAATATATGGCATTCAAAAAAACAAAAACCACCAACTGATGAGTTTTTGGCTTTTAATTCAACCAGGAAACCCGCGAGAACACCCACATATGAAAAAAAAAATATATGTATTGGAATTTTGATGCCAATGCATCTTGAATTACCAGAATCAAATGTTGTGTATTGTGATGCAATAGAGATGCTACCGGTTTGATTTCTTAATTTTCTTATTTTCTTCTTTCTTCTTTGGTTTGATTTTTTTCATATTTAATATATTCTCGTAAATTCTTGCTTGAATAGGATCATTTCTATCTAAAGTTCCTTCCGGTACAATTTTATTTCTTTTAAACATTTTTTAATTATTTAATTAATAAATGTTTTTAATTCAATTTAAATTTAACGTCTATTTAATCCTGCTCTATAAACCAACGAATTATTATTTTTGGGTTGATTATTAATAGGTTGCAAAAGTCTATTAAAACAACAGACATCGCGCCTAAATGAAGGCATTCTCACTGAGTTTTTATCATACATTCCTGTATCTGAATTTGATTTCGGTTTAATTTTGTTAAACAATCTGAAACGCATTATACCAAATCCAATGCCACCTTTATTGCCAACGCCAAAACCACCACCTGTTCGGGCATTTCCTGCTGCACCATACTTTGTTAAATTATTCGAAGCTCGTAATCGTCTGTTTGATGGATTGACTCCCATTATATATTAAAGAAATATTATATTTAGTAATCTTTAATAGTTATACAAGAAAGATAAAAAAATAATAAAATATTTAAACCAATTAAATATTTTAAATTGGGGGTCCGGGGGCTTTGCCCCCGACAAATCAGAAAGGAGTGTAACTTGAGTGGAAGAGGGTGTTTATAGAGAAATATTTTACTGGTTGCTTAGTAGTATATTGGTGGCAATATTTGGTGGGCGCTAGTATAATTAAATTGAAATGGGTGTATAAGTAATTGAACCCCGAATATTACAAAATGCCAGTGGTGTACGTGCTGCAGTTGCGCAAAGGAAAAATGTATGTTGGATACACAAACAATTACGAGAAAAGAATGATGGCGCATTTTAATGGAAACGGCGCGAGAGTGACGCAAAAATATAAACCACTGTTTGTTATTAAAACAATACCGTGTTTTAATAAAAAGTACGGTATGGCCGTTGAAAAAAAAGTAACACTTAATTTTGCAAAAAAATATGGCTGGGATAATGTTAGGGGAGCTTCTTGGTGCAACTCCATAAACTTCTAAGGTCTAAGAAAACTTCTAAGGTCTAAGAAAACGTCTAAGTTCTAAATCTAGCCAATTGGTACTATTTTTTTTTCTAGGTCTTAATCTTGACCAAGGTTTGCCGCGTAATCTTGACCAAGGTTTGCCGCGTATGGAAGTGTTGATACTAGGTTATGGTATGTGAATAGGCGCCGGTAATCCATTTCGTACCTGATAATCCAGTTACCCTATACGGGGCTTCTTGGTGGTAGTTTTATGGCGGCGTGATAGGGGCGTGATGGGGGGTATAACAAAGCTAGATGAAAGAGTACCATAACTGGTCCAATCTTGGACCAGTTATGGTTATCATCTTGGTGTAATCTTGGTTCAATCAAGGTTTGATATGCAGCGTGATAGGAGCTAGAAGAGTATAATTTTGGCGTAATCTTGGTTTTCTTTTTAATTTAAAGTCATTCTTTGCTTCTTCTATTAATTTGGGGAATAGATACCATAATTCTCTCAGCATCATTAATATATTTCTTAAAAAGTTTATACAATTGTTTAATATGTTGCATATTAAACCCGAAGTGGGTTAATAGACTTCGGCGTTCTTCTTTGGTTCTATTTTTAATTTTTGTATGTTTTTTTGGATTGTCAATAATACGAAAAATATAATTTGTATTTAATTTATATTTTTCGTAAAATAGTTGTGAGAGAAGTTTGAATCCTTAATCTTGTTCATATATTGGTATTAATCTTGGTATTAATCTTGATTCTATTATGCCGCGTGATCTTGGTATTAATCTTGGTGAGATATGCCGCGTGATCTTGGTATTAATCTTGGTCTTAATCTTGGTGAGATCAAGGTGTAATCTTGGTTTGATATGCCGCGTGATCTTGGTATTAATCTTGGTGAGATGTGTCGCGTGATAGATGGAAGTGTTGATACTTGGCACTATCTTGGTCCTATATAGGTGTGAATAGGTGCCGGTAATCCATTTAGTACCCGGTAATCCAGTTTCCTGTATATGGCGGTTCTTGGCACCCTTGGGCGTGTTTGCGTGGTTTGGCGGCGGGATAGGGGGCGGGTTCGGGGGCCAGGTGCGACAGTGCATATAAATTATAAAACAACCATTTCCGCACCCGCATCATCCGCAGCATCATCCGCAGCATCATCCGCAGCATCATCCGCAGCATCATCCGCAGCATCATCCGCAGCATCATCCGCACCATCATCCGCACCATCATCCGCACCCGCACTCGCCTCCACCGTTTTATAAAGACAACATAACCAAGATTATCCCTCGTACCAATCCCACCAGTGGCGTTGGGTAATCGTCAATTATAACGCCGTAGTATAATGTAAAAAATATAGCCCGATGTTGCCAAAGATGGTGTGCTAAACATCGTTTGGTTTTATATAATTTATAAATTTGTGGAAGTTTATAAATGTCCCTGCCGTAGCTATCCAACCAAAAATAGAATCCATAATAAAAAAAATTATAAATGAATGTATATATCGGTTTTATTAAAGTTGGAAGTTAATTTCATTAAAGATATAAAGTTTTTGCCAAAAGAGGGTGATGTCTCTCAAATTTTTTAATATTTTTAATCCACAAAGACACGGGATTTGCACCCGATGATATAATGTGTCGTATACCGGGATACTTTGACGAATGTTTTTGATAATATACAGCACAAATAGCTTTAGCTTCTTTAACATCCCATTCTTTGATAACGGGATGCTTTCTTCTATCCAGACGATTATCTTGTAGCATATCTGGGTGTTTAGATCTCCAATATTTGCCACAGCACCATACTTGTCGTTTAATATATAAATCAGCTCTTAAGTTTTTTCTATAAAACCCACCTTTATAAAATTGTTCATTAACCTTATTCAAAGCCAATCTAAATCGTTGAATAAATGTTGGATCAAATGAATATATCAATAATTGGAGTTCATCAGGTAAATTATGAAAATAATTTTTGGATTTAAAAGACATTGTAAATGGTTTAATGGTTAATTGTAAATGGATAATTCAATTTAATTCTCTCAATAAAAAATAATCTAATTAATATATATATATGTCAAAAAGGCAAACAGCCAAAAAAAGAGCAAAATCGGGACAAAGAGCAAAATCGGGACCAACAACGGCGGGTCCACAACTACTGCGTCAAACAAGTAGACCAACAACTAAAGGTGAAATGGATATGTTTGATTATTGTTTTGAAGGTGGTGAACAAATAATATTTTATATGTGCACAGCACCGATATCAATAATAGCACCAAACGGTATGCATATGGGTATAAAAGTGATAAGAAATAATGGTAAAACACCTTCCGAGTTTACATTAGGATTTTATCCACTAGCAAGATCAACGACGGCAGTATTAACATCATTTGTAAAAGGAGTAGATGGTGCTATATTTGCACCAGATCCACAATTAAATGATGCTTTGATAACAAATAGCGCCACAGAAATATATCGTACCACACTTTCAGAAAAATCGGCAATGGAGTTAAACCATTATACCTGTGGGGGACTTGAAACAAAAGTTACTTGGCCTGAAGTTCATAATGAACGTGGGTTTGGACAATCAGTTACTATGTTTATACCCGAAATAAAATATAAATTTATTTATGGTACGTGTACCGAAATGAATTGTAGAGGATTTATATCAACAATATTTAAAAATGACGATGATGTTATAAAAAAAATATCAGCCACGCTTTGGGGGTTAGAAAACAAGATCATTCGTGATAATAAAAAACGTCTCGTACGGGAAAGGAGACAACGAGCAAGACGAGCAAGGCAACCAAGACGAGCAAGGCAACCAAGACAACCAGGGCAACCAGGGCAACCAAGACAACCAGGGCAACCAAGACAACCGATAGGTGTGAGCAGCCTTTCGAATCTCTTTACACGAGCGTTGAAGGGATTTGGAAATAGAAGAAAAATAAAGCATAAAAAAGCGCATAAGGAAACAAAAAAAAGCAAACAAAATAAAGCAAAAAAAAGCAAACAAAAAAAAGCAAAAAAAAACAAAAAAAAGAAAGAAAAAAAAAAAAAACAAAAAAAAACAAGAAAAAAAAAAGAAAAAAAAAAAA
>Ga0209091_10000501_pt1 | contig 37275 bp, 35 predicted proteins | sample ArcticOcean_MG_C_6_FD_187438 | JGI IMG/M metagenome (GOLD analysis project Ga0209091, IMG submission 187438) | Marine microbial communities from western Arctic Ocean - ArcticOcean_MG_CB8_128 (SPAdes) (version 2) | ecosystem: Environmental > Aquatic > Marine > Oceanic | place: Arctic Ocean...
CTTAATCATAACAAGAAAGTGTGTGGCTAGAGTAGTCTTTTATCAAGTTATAGAATCACATTAATATAGAATATAAGCTTATATAGTGTGCATGTGGACTCTGTATATTACTTTAGGGATAAAGTTTAATGTTTCTTAGTTTCTTGTTTACTAAAGTTATCAATCATATTCTCTACTCGCTTTGCTCTATCTTCAGGCAAGTCTACTTCTTCTTAAAATTTATATTTTGTATTAATAACAATCCAATTCAGATCTCTATCATGAGCTTTCATTTTGCTGCGATAATTCACATCTACTTTCAAAGCATTAAAGAAAGTTTTAGTAACGCCAAATCTGAGATAGTCATATGATTGTCCAGATCCCACTGGAGTTCCTTCATTTATATCTTCTCCAACGCCTACTTCGCCAAATAAACTATAATTTTCCATTTTAATTTTTTTACCGATTTTCACATGATGGGAAGTTTTATAATAACTTGAGTCAGAAAACCATAATTCTTGTCTTGTTGCAATATAGCTTTCAGCAAAAAGGTTGGATGATAATAATAATGATATTACTATAAAATTAATTATTTTATGCATAATAGGTCTCCTAAATTTATAATTTGTTTTCTGATATTTTTTGATTTGAATACATGAATATTATTCTTTGCTCATCTTCCACAAGCTTGCATTGCTATTTGAATTTATTAGAAATAGTTCTCCTTTACTATTAACTTCTATATCTCTAATTCTTCCAATGAGATCTTCAAATATAATATTCTGACTCGAAACTTCATTATTTTTAAAATTAAGTTTATATAATGTTTTATATTTTAACGATGTAACAAGCACATCACCTTTCCATTCCGGGTAAAGGTCTCCGTTGTATATCAAAATATTACTTGGCGCAATAGAGGGTGTCCAAGTCCATAATGGTTTTGTAAAGTTAGCTTTCCAGGCAGTGCCGTCTCCAATTTTAGTGCCTATGTAATTAGTTCCACCCCAACCAATAATTTTCCAGCCATAATTACCACCAAATTCTACTCTACCAAAGAAATCTCCACCTTTAGCACCATGATTTGAAATGTAGACTTCGTCATCAAAAGGAGATAAATACATTCCCTGTGGATTTCTAACACCAATTTGAATCACCTCTGGGAGCCATTTAGGCTTGATTGTAAATTTCGGATTATCTTGTGGTATAGAGCCATCTAAATGAATTCTAATAATACTGCCTGGATGATTAGTTATATCTTGAGCAATCATTCCTTTCCCACGCTCACCTATGGATGCATATAAAAAATTATCCTTTATTACAATACGTGAACCAAAATGATAACCGCTACTAATAGGTGATTCAGCTCTAAATATATTTTCAAAAATAATTTTTTCCTCATTATATAAGCCTCTTGCTATTGAAGTAGAAGATTTACCTTGTTCTCTGTCTTCAGAGTAACTAACGTATACATAACCTTCTTTGTAAAGAATGTCTAACAATCCTCCTTGCCCATAATAAAAAAAATTTAGCTCATGATCGATAGAGTGTTTCTCTCCAGTTTTCATATTAATGCGTATGATTTCGCCAGTCTTTTCAGTAATGAGTAAATTATCATCATTGATAAAGGTCATGCCCCATGGCTCATTTAAGTTGGAGGTAATTTCTGAAAGTTTGATTCCATTAGTTGACAGTATTGTTTCAGAAAATCCTATAGATGGTAATGACAAACTTAGAATAAGTATTAAAATATAATTTTTAATCATTTATATAGTTATCCATTTTCTACCTCTTTTTATCTTAATCATAATAAGAAAATGTATCTCTAGAGTAGTCTTTTAATCATTGATCTTTTTTTTATTCTTAATAGAGTTTGGATTGCTTGTAGCAAAGTCCTTGTTGTCCTGAAACTCCTTGTCCTCTTTGCTCATAAATACTGTCTCAACTGTATTCTTTACTTTCAATGTAATCTTTTTACCGCTTGACCAATCTAGATAAAGGAACGCAAATGTATTGCCATGTCTTTTAATAATCTTATAGATTGTTGTACTACTTTTGTTAAGTGTCTTTGCTAACTTATCTACATGCTTGTTAAGACTTAATTCTTCTTTAGACTCTACAATCAATGTTAGTAAACTTTCACATATTTCATAAGATGTTTGCCAGCCTTCAGGTCTGCCTTTACGTTTAGGAATAGCTGAAACTAAATCTCCATTCTTCATTGAATCAGAAACAATACTCTGGAGTTGTTCTGGAATACTACCTCCTAATTCAGTGAGTTCAATAAACAAGGAACACATGAACATCATGTTTGCATCATTCTTTGAATTTGGATAGTCTTTCGCATTGTTAATAGCTAACTGCTGTAGCATATCAATTCGCTTTTTCTTTTCTTCTTTTAACAAAACTATTACCCCGCTACTTTGTTAGCTAGGTCATCTAAAAAGCTAGACCATTGTTTCATCATATCAATTCATTCATCTAAGAACAATGCCCTATTTCTGTTCTTGATGAGCAATCAGTTACCGAATATATTTTTAAAAGAAAGATATCTAATTAGCGTAAGCATGTATGACTAGAGTAGTCTTTTAAGAATTTATTTTACGAGTATCATAATAAATATTTAACATTAAATGAGGAAGTGTTAAACACGCCAGAAGAATAAAAATATATTTAAGAATGATGACATCAAATGAATATTGTCCATAAGCTTGAAGAGAGATAAGGACTATTATTGCAAAAAATACTGAAGTCATAATTATGGTTTTCAAATATTGTTTAGTCTCATATTTTTTAGGAACCAAGCTGTCATGATAAATTGAGTGAATGTAATGTCTAATTGAATGATGGAAACAGAAGTATAAAATAAATGATAATAATGGTGGTAAAATAATAAAGTTTAAAATAAGTATCAAATAGACCCATGATCTTTTAATGCCATTCAAATAAAGAGCAATGAATAATAATGAAAAATAAAGATAATACATATAAGTATTAATATCAGCATAATTAATATCAACCCCAATTATTTGATTAAATATATAAAAGACATCTGATGAGTGAAATAAAATAGGCAAAGCAATCGGCATAGAGCCAATTACAAATATCTGATAAAATCTCATATCCTTGTATTCAATATGATTCAATTCTTCAATACCAAAATGAAAAATAGAAATCATTAGAAAAAATATTAATGAGGCTAAAGGATAATGTATCCAAAGAAATAGATATGTTAAAGATAAAGATACATAACCCGCAGTAAAATAATAAACCCAATTTATATTATTTTTGAATAATCTCTCTGCAACTGAATAATCAAAAAAACCATGAGGTATTCCAATAATAGTTACTGTTATCAATAATAAATAATATTGAAAGTAGTATGTCAGGATAGAAGGATTTACGAGAATAATACCAATAAACAATAAGCTCAAGATTATCAACAAGCTTAATTGTAGTCTGTTATATTTTTCTATTAATAAGAGATTTGATTGCATATTTAATAAAGATTAGTTTCGGCATATTTATAATTATTCTAAGGATATCAAATATTGAAGGAATATCTGATAAAAATCTTATTATTGTTTGATCATTATTTAAAGTAAACATTTTAAAGATAATATTCTTGGCTTGTTTAGGTTCATTTTTAATAATTCTAAGTAAAATTCCATCCATTTTTCTCAATATTTTAGCTTTAATCGTCAAAAGTGGATTTTTAGAATGTATACCCTTTATTTTTTTAGCAAAGAATTCTGATTGCTTCTGAATATTTAAAAATGTATATCCGGTAGAGGCCCTAGTAGCACCTGATCTTATACCAATTTTATGAACATTTTTTACTAGATCCAGTGCTGGTAATTTAGGTGACATAGGTATTACACCATATTCTGATCTAATGAGATTATATTGACCCATCGTATCCTTTATATAAGAGTCTAAGTTCTTTTTTAATTCATCGGATGGATGGATTGTGGGCGTGAAGAATGTATATTCAACTAAACAACTATTATCCTCAAAGGGGATGACATAATAAAAGCTAAATTCCTTATCTTGTGTAAAATCCATCAATCTAGGCATAACTTTATCAGTTGCTGAAATAGGATTAATGTAATAACCTAAAAAAACTTGATACATAGAAGCGTCTATATTATGCGGCCTACTGTCATAAACTTCCTTAGCTCTATATATACTATTATTAGATTTAATCTGAATATATTTATCTTCAGTTATTAGCTCATCAACAGGAGTATCAAAAAATATATCAATATTTTTAGATATATCAATTTTATCAAATATATATTTATCAAACTGCTTAGAATCAATTGATTTATAATTATATTTGTCACAATTAAGTTTTATAGGCGATGAGTTATCAATGCAGTAAATATTATTTAATGAATTATTTTCGAGTATAGCAAAAGGATGCTGATATACATCCCAGTATGACCAAGTCTTTCTTATTCTGTTTTCTCGATTTCCTGATTCCAGTATACAAACCTTAATATTTGTATTAAAAAGCCTATGGGCAAGACTTAATCCTGAGCAGCCAGCTCCAATTATTACAATGTCATATTTTTTCATTTGCAAACGGAAAACCTTTAACAGCTTCATGTAATTCAGGATTATGTTGAGTCTTTCTCAGAGAGAATAAATGCATAAATAAAAATTCAAAAGAACATAAGATTAGAATAAGAAACTTTTCAAACTTTGTAGTATTTATTTTTTTAATTAAATATTTATTCTTATTTCTCTTTATTTTTTTCCCAATTGCTTGATATAGCCTTAGTGCGAGAAGTATTGAGAATCTAGATCTAATTGGGATATGTTTAATTCCACAAAGAGCACTCTCATAATATTTTTCTGATAATATCAATAGCTCGTTTATACATACAAAAACTGCTTCATCTTTCATAGATATATTATCTTCAGGCAACATAGTTTTTGGAATATAAACTCTTCCGTTAATTAGATCTTCACTTATATCTCTGCAAATATTTGTCAATTGCATCGCAATACCTAAATCAATTGCGTGATACTTGTGTTTCGCATTTTTAACCTTGAGAAGTTCGCACATAATTAAACCAACACAGCCAGCAACTCTATAAGAGTATTGGATTAATTCATGAATATTGTTGTATCGCTTAAAGTTTCTATCAGAGTCAATTCCAGCTTTTATTTGCTCTATAACTTTTTCATTAAGGTTTAGATGTTTAATTTTTGACTGAAGGTTGTCTAAATTATTATCTAGTTTTAGATCTACGATATCATCATATAATCTACAAAAAGCATAAACTTCTAAAACCTTCTTCTTAACATTATGTGGCAAAAACGCAGAAGCTAAATAAAAAGTTTTGCTATTTTTTTTAATGAGAGATGTATTTTTAATTAATGCCATAATCTTTTAGTATGAGTTTTTCTGTTGCTTTTGCTGTAGATATAACCCCAGGTACACCAGCTCCTGGATGTGTGCTTGCTCCAACAAAATATAAGTTATCAAATTCAGGAGCTTTATTGGAATATCTAAAATAAGCAGATTGTCTAAATATTGGTTGTATACCAAAGCCACTACCAACATGAGTGTTGAGATCTTCTTCAAAATATTTTGGTGTAATATAAAAAGAATCAACTAAATTTTTTCTGAGACCTGGCAAAGCAAATTCTTCTAGAATATCAAATATAGTATCCTTAAATGAGTCACCACATTTCTCCCAATCAATATTGCTTAAATTATTTGGGACTGGGGCTAATACATAAAAAGAATCAGACTCAAACTGTTGTCCACCAATATCAGTTGCTAGTGGGCGATGGAGGTATAAACTCGGATCATCTATCATTATTTTTTTATCAAATATATCTGATAATAACTCTTTATGTCGTTTATTGAAAATAATTGTATGGTGCTGTATTTCGTCATAGATTTTTTTTGTTGAAAAATATATTACAAATAAACTCATTGAATGTTTTAGAATAGATGGTTTGTTAGAAATTTTTTTTGGAGTTTGACGTAAAACTTTTTCATAAAACATGCTTGGATCTGCATTACTAACCACAAGATCAGCATTGAAACTACCATTATCTGTTTCTATAGTAGTTATTTTATTATTATTTTTAATAACATTAATTACCTCTGTATTTTTATGGCACTCAACTCCAATTTCACCTAGAAGTTTCTCTAAAGAATTTACAATAGATCTGGTGCCACCTTCAGCATAATAAACTCCCCACTTCCATTCTAAGTACTGAATTAAAAGATAAATTGATGTTGTAGTATAAGGATTTCCACCTACTAGCAATGGATGCATGCTAAGAGCTTTAGTTAAATTTTCATTTTTCATAAATTTAGAAACTGAGGAATTAACAGATTCATAAAACTTGATTCTTAATAATTCAGGTAAATATGGCATCATGCTTCCTAAAGATTCAAAAGGTTTATCGGAAAGTTTGGTAAAGGCTGTTTTAAATATTCTTTTTGAATGCTTGAGTAGAGCAATATATCCTAGTGCATCTTCATAAGAATATTGCTTCTTTATAACTCGCAACATAGCTAATAAATTATCACCATAATCAAAATGGCTCTTATCAGAAAATATAAATCTATAAAATGGATTAACTTTAATTAAATTATAATAATCTTTACTATCTTTTCCATGCATTTGGAATAGCTCATGAATCAAGTATGGAGCAGTAATAACAGTTGGACCAGCATCATACTTAAAATCATTGTGAGTGAAAGTTCTTGCTCTCCCTCCAAGATCACTTTGTTTTTCTAAAAGCTTGACATCAAAATTATGTTTTTTTAAACGACATGCAATTGCAAGCCCACCAAAACCCGAACCAATGACAATTGCTTTTTTCATATTTCAAAGAGAATGATATAAGGGGCTACAATTAGCCCCTTATAATTTAGATTAATATTTATGCAGTTTTTGCTGAATCTTGAACAGCAGCAGCCCATATAAATACACCAAAACCAATTTTATTAATAAAATCAGCAAGGTTATAAATTAAGTTTAAGCTTTCTGGTGAAGCTGCTCCCATTAGATATCCAAATACATATCCTAACGGATAGACCGCCCATCCAACTAATACGATAGTTCGACATGCTGTAAATGCCATTTGTGCACCAGCACTTCCACAACCAGCAACTTTCTGTCCAGCTTCTCCATAAAAAATTTCATATAGAATATATCCCCAACCAGCCATCCCAATAACGAAGCCTAGCATTGCAGATATTATTTGTGCTTCACCTAGATAACCACCAAGCAGCATGACAATAGTTCCTAAAAATAGTCTCCAGAAGACTCCTACACTAACAGTAGTTACAGCTGCCAATATGAAGTAGAACTCTATCATTAGAAGAGGAACTGTTAATAGCCAATCAATATATCTAAATACTGTTGGAGTTTGACCTGTTTCGACCCATACATCTCTCATATAGAAATAGTGTACAGCTGCTATTAGAGTTACAAGTGCAGACACTGTTAATGACGTCTTCCATTTATCGTTAACTCTATCTCGCTCAACAAGAAAAAAGACTGTTGATGCTACCATTGCTATAGAAATGATCCAAAATGATACACCAACAAAATCGTTTGATTGTAAATCACCTGCAAATGCTAATGACGGTATAAGAGCCACTGTGAATATCGGCAAAATAATTGATAATAGTTTTTTCATATAGATTCCTCGTTTATGACTATGAATATTTTATATTAAAATTATAAACGTTCAAAGAACTTTTAACAAAGATTCTTTTGCATCACCAAACAACATTCTTGTATTACCTTTAAAAAATAATGGATTTTCAACTCCCGCATATCCAGTTGACATACCTCTTTTTAAGACAACAGTATGAGTACCTCTCCAACATTCAATCACAGGCATTCCTGAAATAGGACTATTTGGATCTTCAAGAGCTGATGGGTTTACTATATCATTTGCTCCAATTACTATTGATAAATCTATATTTTCAAAGTCACCATTAACCTCATCCATCTCATACACAATATCATAAGGAATTTTTGCTTCTGCAAGCAATACATTCATATGCCCAGGCATTCTTCCAGCAACTGGATGAATTACAAAGATTGTTTTAATATTTTTATTCTTAAGTATTTCAATCATTTGATTCACGACAAACTGTGCTTGTGCAACAGCCATTCCATAACCAGGAATAATAGCTATTTTCTTCGAAGCGGCAATCATTGATTTGAATTCATCAATATCAATAGCTTGAACTTCGCCTTGGTCTTCAGTTTTAGCAGAAGCTACAGATGATTCAGTTCCAAATCCACCTGCAATAACAGAGATAAAACTTCTATTCATAGCGCGGCACATGATGTAACTTAAAATAGCTCCACTACTTCCTACCAAAGCACCCACAACAATTAATAAATCATTACTTAACATAAATCCTGTAACAGATGCAGCCCAACCTGAATAAGAATTTAACATTGAAACAACAACAGGCATGTCAGCTCCACCGATAGAAGCAACAAGATGAATTCCAAATACAAACGAAATGAGTAACATCATTGTCAGGGGATTTATTGCATGATTGATAGTTTCTGCTGAAACAAACTGATAACCATAATAAATAATAGCTGTGAGCATTATTAAATTTAAATAGTGCTTAGCAGGCAATATAAGTGGGTTACCAGATATTTTACCACTAAGTTTTCCAAATGCGACTATAGATCCAGAAAAGGTTACCATTCCAATAAAAATTCCTAAATAAATTTCTATAGAATGGATAGTTTTTTCGACACCTACATATTCTATAATTGGATTAATAAAATTTACAAGACCTACTAACACGGCTGCTAAACCTACGAGACTATGAAGGATGGCAACTAATTCAGGCATCTCTGTCATCTTAACCCTTTTAGATAATAAGAGACCTAGAGAACCACCTAATAAGATTAGAATTATCATTATACTGTAATTACCCGAAACTTGCGGCCCTAAGATAGTTGCAGTAACTGCAATTAGCATTGCAGATATGCCATATTGGTTGCCTCGTCTTGATGTTTCCGGATTGCTTAAACCACCCAATGTAAGAATGAATAAAACTGCTGAGACTATATACAAAGATCTAACAACTTCGATACTAAATATTTCTAAATTCATTTTTTAAACATTCCTAAAATTCTTTTGGTTACAGCAAAACCTCCAAAAATATTTATACTTGCAATAAAAACTGCAAACCCTGAAAGAATCAATGAAAGCATATCAACTGATGATATTTGTGTGAGAGCACCTATAATTATTATACTGCTGACAGCATTTGTGACAGACATCAGCGGCGTATGTAATGAAGCAGTTACATTCCATATGACCATATACCCAATAAAACATGCTAAAACAAATACAATAAAATGATTCATAAAAGATTCTGGTGCGAATGCTCCTACCAAGAATAATAAAAATATTGCAACTAACCCTGGAAGAAATGAATCTTTTTTTTCTACTGTTGGTTTTAATTTCTCTATTTTTTTTTCTTGTACCCTAGGTGTTGCAGAAACTTGTATTTTTGGTGGCGGATAAGTAATTTCTCCATTTTTAATTATAGTCATTCCTCTAATAACATCATCTTCCATGTTGATATCTATAGCACCATCCTTATTAGGCGTGAGTTCATCTAAGATATGATATAAATTATTTGCATATAATTCACTAGATTGAGATGGGAGTCTAGACGGCAGATCTGTATATCCAATAATCTTAACCCCATTATATTCAGTTATTTCATCACGGTTGCATAATTCACAATTCCCTCCTTGTTGAGAAGCCAAGTCAACAATCACAGAACCTGGTTTCATTGAATGAACCATTTCTTTTGTAATTAGTTTAGGAGCTTCTTTACCAGGAATAAGTGCTGTAGTAATAATAATATCTACATCTTTACATTGTTCTTTAAAAAGAGAGATTTCAGCATCAATAAACTCTTTACTCATAACTTTTGCATAGCCATCAGTACTCGATCCATCCTCATCAAGACTTACTGTTAAGAACTGTCCACCAAGACTTTCAACTTGCTCCTTAACCTCTGGTCTTGTGTCAAAAGCTCGAACGATCGCGCCAAGACTTGATGCGGTTCCAATTGCTGACAAACCTGCAACACCAGCTCCAATAATCAATACTTTTGCTGGGGGTATTTTACCTGCCGCAGTTATCTGTCCGCCAAAAAATCTTCCAAAAGTATGCGCAGCTTCAATAACAGCTCTTGATCCTGCGATATTAGCCATTGATGATAACGCATCCATTTTTTGAGCACGAGAAATTCTTGGAACTGAATCCATTGATAAAACATTAACATTATCTTTAGCGCATTTTTTCAATAAATCAAGATGTGTGGAAGGACTAAAGAATGATATCAAGGTTTGATTTTTAGAAAGTTTATCTACCTCATCTTCATGTGGTTTATTGATTTTAAGTATGACATCGCAAGACCAAATACTACTAGCATCGGAAATCACTGCTCCAGCTTCGACATATTCTGAATCAAAAAAATTGGCATTTAACCCGAGTCCTTTCTCTACAAGGATATTATAGCCAAGTTTGCGAATTTTAGAGATTACATTTGGAGTGATTGCTACTCTTCTCTCTTGACGAGCACTCTCCTTTAAAATACCGATATCCATATATTTTTATTAAAACATACATATCTCTTTGTTACAAAAAATATTCTAAAACCATAATTAATTATGAATAATAGAAATATGCTAAGCATACAATTATTGTTAGAATGCCCCAAAACTTTATCCACATTTTTCTAAATCTTATTCCAAAATACAAAAATATTAAACCAATAATAAGAGTAAATATGACTGTTCCATCAATAATATGCTTGCTTGGATTATGACTTGTGTCTTTTGCTAATATACTGTATCTCATAATATTTAATTTTATTCTCTTTTATTTGTTATAATTTATTTATGAACAAAAAAGTTAAAAGGCCTTGGGGTTATTATAATCTACTAGTAAAAAAAAATGAATATCTTATTAAGAAAATTGTAATATCACCAAAACAAAGTATTTCTCTTCAGAAGCATAATCATAGATCAGAACACTGGATTGTTTTAAGCGGTAAAGCTAATATTATAATTGGTACAAAAAAAATAATATTAAAAGAATCTGAGTCAATATTCGTACCTGAAAAAAGAAAACATAAAATCACAAATAAATCATCAGAGCCTCTTGTAATTTTAGAAACTCAGTTAGGAAAAATATTATCTGAAAAAGATATTATTAGATATGATGCAGATTACACAAAATAATACTAATACTATCTATTAAAGACAGGTAACTTTTAGTGAGCATGAATAATGGATATTATTGAATTACTGATAATTGTTTTACTCTCAATCTTTCAATCAGTATTTGGTATTGGGTTATTGATAATTGGGACACCAACATTTCTTTTATTAGGCTATAATTTTTTTGATGTTCTTAATATCTTGCTTCCATTTTCAATTACAATTAGTCTCCTACAAGTTATATATAGTAAAGAGATTGATTCAGGGTTTAATAAAAAGATTTTATTATATTGCATCCCTTCACTAATCTTGGCCTTATCCATCTTAGTAAAATATGAAAATAATATTGATTTTATTTTATTAATATCATTTACAATAATATTTTTTTCAATCCTCAATTTATCAAAGTTTAAGAATGTTATCTTTAATGATAGTAATGAAAGAATAAATATCAGTCTAATTATTCTGGGTCTAATACATGGTTTCACAAATCTTGGAGGTAGTTTTTTTACATTAATATGCGCAAATATTAATAAACAAAAAAATCTAATACGGCATAATATTGCAAACGGTTATTTGATACTTGGGGCTGTCCAATTACTATTTATCAATATTTTCTATAAAACATTAATCATAAGTAATTTATATTATTTATATATTCCTATTCTTAGTTTCTTTGCGGCGCAATATTTTTATAATAAAATAAATAGTCATCTATTCTCAAAAATATTAAATATAACTGTACTCTTATATGGAATCTATATATTTCTAAATAATTTATAAAGTAATTTTTTAATATTCAAGAAAATCTTGGATAGCTGGGTTAAAAATAAAATCTTCACCTCTCAAAGGTTTTCGTAAAAATAAACCATCCAACGAAACTACTCTGCTCAGAGCCACATAAGTTTGACCATGCGCAAAGGCTCCATGATCCATATCAATAACGATATTTTCAAAAGTCTGCCCCTGGCATTTATGAATGGTAGCTGCCCATGCAAGTTTTAGAGGATATTGGGTGAAGGTAGCGCTGACAGAAGAACTAATCTTCTTATCAGATATTGTATATTCAAACTTTTCCCATTTCTCTGGCTCTAATAGATAGACCTCATCTTTAACTTTAATGTGTATCTCATTCTTAGTAAGTTTATCAATTGTGGCCAATGTCCCATTAACCCAATGTTTTCCATTCTTAACCAGCATTACTTGCGCGCCAACCTTTATCTTAAGTTCCTCATCAACTGGTACACCGGTATACCTGCCATCAATCTCTGCATGATATATAAATTCTTTTGAGTGAATATTTTTTAAATTAGACGCATTAATGCTATTAACTTTATAATTATTCGTTGATAGTGTTAAGACTTCTTCTGGGACAACAAAGTCATCTTTTACTAAACGTTGGTTGAATGCCATAAGGTCATCATCATCAAGCGTAGCTTTTCGTGCTCTATCGAGCAATGATATAAGCTTAGTATCAGATTGTCTAAAAACCTGAGATAACTCAAACTTAATCAAATCAATTTTCTTTATAACATTCGAGTTAAAGAAAAAATAACCGTCAGGATACAATGTATTCATTACATCTACTTCGTTATTAGTTACTACTGGAGGGAGTTGATATAGATCACCAACTAATATCATCTGAATCCCCCCGAAAGGATCTTTATTTTCTCGGGTAATTTGCAAGGTTAAGTCAATTGCATCAATAATGTCTGGTCTTAACATAGAAACTTCATCGATAAGAATGGTATCAATTTGCTTTATTAGTTTTTTGTTATAATGTTTTTTAATTACATCTGGAGTAATAACATGGAATGGAAAATTAAAAAAAGAATGGATTGTTTTTGCGTTAATATTTAATGCTGCAATTGCAGTAGGTGCCAAGACTATTAAGTTTTTATGCGTCTTTTTTTTTATATGATTAATTAAAGATGATTTTCCTGTTCCAGCCTTACCAGTGATAAATATATTTTTATTGGAATTTTCAAAGAGAGTTATAATTTCATTGAAATCATCATTTAAGGTAAAGTTATTTTTCATCTTACTGCAGTAGGAGTTGCAAGTTTTTTGAAAACTCAAAAATAACTAAAAACATACCTATTAAAACACAAAAGAATATGGCAGTTATTAGTGGTGGTATCAGACCTGGCTTAGTATCAATCAAAGCCTTTATTAAAAGTTTTTCTATAATCTTTTGTAGCGCATATATTATATTTCCAAAAACTATAGCAGAAAATATTGGTCCTAAGATAAAAAATACAAATGGTTTCCAAGAATAGACATCTGCAAATCCAACATCTGTAGAATAAATATATAAACTTGCACCAACCCAAAATAAAACTGAAATTATTTTAGCATTTTTTTTCACTTTGCTCTCTTGCAACAATTGCTGAGCTTCCGCTTTCTTATTTTTAGTTTTACTCATGATTTAACCCTAGAAGCATACTCGTTATTTTCTGTATCAATTCTAATTAATTCTCCTTCTTTGATAAAGATAGGAACCATTATCATTTCATCATTATCCATAATAGCTTCTTTAAGCGTAGACGATACAGTATCTCCTTTTATTGCATCCATGGTAGATTTAACGGTTAAATTTACAAATTTAGGCGGATCAACCTGAATTACATTATCATTCCAAATTATTACATCACATTCATCGCCATCTATTAGCCACTTAGTGCTATCACTGAGAATAGATTCGTTAACTTCTGACTGTTCATAGGTAGACAGATGCATGAAAAAATATACCTCATTCTCTTTATACAAGAACTGCATCTTTGTATTCATAACGTCAGCTTCTAAAATTGTTTCTCCAATTTTAATAGTTTTTTCAAGGACTTTATTATTTAAAAGGTTGCGAATTCTTACTTTTGTAAAAGCTTGACCTTTACCAGGGTTAACAAAACTATTATCAAGTATCAGGTATGGTTCATTATCTATAAGAATCTTATTGCCATTTCTTAAGAGCGCAGAATTATCAGCCATTAGCTTGCGCGATGCTGATCTAAATTTGAAGTAAAATCTGTCTGCTGTAATCTCTCGATTCTTTTAGCAAGCGGTGGATGAGAAGAGAAGTATTTTTGAGCAAAAGATTTTTGTCCTTTATTAGATATACCAAATGCTAACATTTGATCAGGTAATTTTGCAGCTGTACATTTTTCCAATGCACGTAATGAGGCAATCATATCATCTTTTGATGTAAGCATTGCTCCGCCATAATCTGCACGATATTCTCTCTGTCTGGAATACCACATAACTATTGTTGATGCGAGTATACCAAGAACAACTTGAGCAAAGATTACTGTAAAAAAATAGCCAATACCATACCCTCTTTCATTCTTGAGTATCACACGATCAACAAAATGACCAATTACTCTAGAGAAGAAAATTACGAATGCATTCACAATGCCTTGAATTAACGCAAGAGTGACCATATCACCATTGGCAACATGACTCATTTCATGTCCTATGACAGCTTCTATTTCATTTCTACTCATATTACTAACGAGTCCTGAGCTAATAGCTATTAATGAATTATTTTTTGATGATCCGGTAGCAAAAGCATTAGGGCCAGCTGATTGGAAAATACCAATTTCTGGAATTTTAATATTTAATATGCTTGACTGCCTTTCAACAACTTGTAAGTACCATTTTTCAAAATCATTTGACGGTTTACTTATGACTTGTACTCCGGCCATTTTTTTCGCCATCCACTTGGACAAGTATAGAGAGATAAATGAGCCACCCATACCAAAAACAAGGGAAAAAAGCATAAGTGAATCATAGTCGAGATCAATTCCATTGCTTTGTAAAATTCCAGTAAAGCCTATAAGAGACAAAAATATGCTCAAAACAAGCAATATTGCGATATTTGTAACTATAAAAAATAAGATTCTTTTCATGTATTTCCTCTACTCAATATTATAGGTTGTTTTTACTTTTTCAAGTAAAAACTTCTTATCAATTTTCTTCCCTCTCCTGTTTCTTTCCATGATAAAACCCTTGAGAATATCAAAATCCATTACTCTCTTTCTATTCGAATCGTAAGAGAAGCTTAAGGACTGGCCTTTTCGTAAAACACTTGTAAATACTATGCTTTCTTCGCTTAATTTAGGTAAGTTTATTAATTTTACACCTCTACCTTTTGACAAAATAGGTATATTCTTAATTTTACTAATCAACATGTAGCCAGCATCAGTGATTATTAGATAATATAGATCAGTATCAAGATCAACACTTATTGATTTAACTGCTAATGAATCTTTGGTGCGTAATAAAGTTTTGCCTTTTTTATTTTTCACAATTAAATCTTCATGCAAACAAATAAAGCCATATCCGTAATTAGTCATCGTTAGAATAGACAGTTTTTTAGTTAAAAGATGCATTCCTACAACAGATACCCCATCTTGTATCTGGAAATATTTGCTGAGAGGCTCTCCTTGTCCACGTGATATAGAAATTTTTTCTGAATCCAAATTATATACAAAGCCTAGCTGATCTAAAAAAACTAAAGGTTTATCAGAATATACATTTTCATGTAAAAGATATTCATCTCCAGTTTTAAACCCCGCATGGTTAATGTCTATATCATGGCCTTTTGAGAATTTAAGCCAACCATTTTTAGATAAAATAGATGTTACAGGATCAGTATTCACTATAGCCTTAACTTCAATTGCCTTAGAAGATGTAATATTTGATATTTTTGTCTGTCTCTTACGAGAAAAAGTATCTAGAATTTCAATCAACTCATCCTTTAAATACTTATTAAGTTTATTTTTTGATTTGAGGATAGCCGTAAGTTTTTTTTCATTTTGATTTAATATTTTTAACTCTTCAACTATATTTTTTTCTTGGAGTTTAGCTAAACTTCTAATTTTCATATTAATGATTGCTTCGTACTGTGCATCAGTAAATTTAAAAGTTTTAATGAGTATTTTTTTTGGATCATCTTCATTTCTTATGATTTCAATAATTTTATCTAAATTACTATATACAATGATATATGCGTCTAATATATGTATGCGTTTTTGTATTTTACTTAATTCCCAAGATAATTTATTAGTAATAGTTATCAGTCTATATTTAATCCATTCTAATAAGATCTCCTTCAAGTTCTTTACATGTGGTTTTCCATCTAAACCGATCATATTAAGATTAACTCTAAGACTTTTTTCTAGATCAGTTGTAAAAAAGAAGTGGGACATGACATCATCAACATTATGAATTCTACCTTTTACATTTAATATGATTCTAACTGGATTCTCTTGGTCAGATGCATCCATAACACTTTCAAGAAATAGAGATTTCTTGAGTAATATTTGTTCTTGTATTTGTTCAATTATTTTCGTTGTATTAGCTTGATAAGGTATAGAATTTATAATTATTTCTTTTCCCTTTGACTCGTATGTTGCACGAATTTTAATATTGCCTGTTCCATTAAGATAGATATTATCTAAGTCAGATTCATTCAATACTATTTCACCTTTTGTTGGAAAATCTGGACCAACAATAATCTTTCTTAAATCCTCAATTGATAATTTAGGGTTATCTAACAGTTTGATAACAGCCCCTATTATTTCCGCTAGATTATGTGACGGGATATCTGTAGACATTCCTACAGCAATACCAGAGCTACCATTAATTAATATATTGGGTACTTTAGAAGGCAGGGTTTTAGGTTCATCAAGAGTCCCATCAAAATTAGGAGCCCATTTAACAGTTCCCATGTTTATTTCATCTAAGAATAAATCTGAGAATTTTGTAAGTCTTGACTCAGTATATCTCATGGCTGCAAATGACTTCGGGTCATCTTGAGTACCCCAGTTACCCTGGCCTTCTATAAAAGCATGGTTATAAGAAAAATCTTGCGCTAACATCACCATTGCCTCATAACATGCTGTGTCACCATGAGGATGAAATTTTCCCAAAACGTCACCTATTGTTCTTGCTGATTTTTTAAATTTAGAAGTATGACTTAAAGACAATTCATTCATTGCATACAGAATTCTTCTTTGAACAGGCTTAAGGCCATCAGATATATGAGGGAGAGCTCTATCTAATATTACATACATTGAATAATTTAAATAAGCTTCTTCTGAAAAGTCTTTAATAGGTAATCGCTCTATCGACTTGTCTGATTCTTTGATAATTTTTTCTAGGTCTATATCCATATCTTAATCTATCTGCGCAAGATCTCCTTTCTTTTCTAACCAGGCCTTTCTATCCAGAGATTTCTTTTTAGATAACAACATATCCATTAACGCATTATCCTTATTTCCTGGTGACAATGTTAATTCAATAAGTTTTCTAGTTTTTTTAGACAAGGTTGTATCTCTTAATTGACTAGGATTCATTTCCCCTAAACCCTTAAATCTTGTGATAGAAACTGATGGACTATCTTCATTAATTTTAAGTTTTTTTAAGGTAGCTGTTTTCTCAGCCTCATCAATTACATAATAAGTTTCTTTTTTATAATCTATCCTAAATAAAGGTGGTTTGGAAATATATATATGACCAGCTTGTACTAACGGATAAAAATGTTTGTAGAATAACGCGGTTAGTAAAGTAGCAATATGTAATCCATCTGAGTCTGCATCTGCAAGAACACATATTTTACCATAACGTAATTTAGATATATCATCTGAACCCGGGATAACACCAATAGATGTGCTGATATCTTTAACCTCTTTAGATTCCAATATTTTCAAAGATGAAAGTTCCCATGTATTTAATATTTTACCTCTCAAGGGAAGTATTGCCTGGTATGACCTATCTCTGGCTTGTTTTGCTGAGCCACCAGCAGAATCACCTTCCACAAGAAATAGCTCGGTTACTTTAATATCTTTCAATATACAGTCAGAAAGTCGGCTTGGGAGTAAAATAGATCTCCCGTTTATTTTCTTTAAATCTTTATTCGATGACAGAATTCTTGCCTGTGCATTACTAATTGCAAGTTCAGCAAGTTTTTCGCCAGCCTCAGAATGTTTGTTTAACCATAATTCAAATTTATCCTTTAATTTTGAGGTTAATGAAGCTAGGAGATGGTTTGACTGTAATTTACCTTTTGTTTGTCCTGAGAATTGAGGATTACTCATCTTAAATGACAAAACAAATGATACGTTTTTCCAAATATCTTCCGGTGTTAATTTAACATTTCTAGGCAAAAGGTTTCTACGATCACAAAATTCCCTCATTGCATCAATTAATCCTGCTCTAAACGCATTTACATGCGTTCCACCATACATAGTTGGTATTAAATTCACATAGCTTTCTTGTAAAGGGTCTGTTGACTCAGGTATCCATAATGCTGACCATTCCATGATATAACTCTCTGCATCAATTGTTCCATAATATGATTCCTTGGGTAAATATTCAGAAGCAGAATCATTTTCACCAATAATATAATCACTGAGATTACCGTTATGGAAGAATTCCTGGCTTCCAGTATTATATTTTTCATCAATAAGCTTTAATTTTAATTTTGACTGAAGTATTGATTTTGCTTTAATTAAATGGGTTAACTCTTTCACATTAAGATCTAAGCTATCAAAATAATCAGGGTTAGTTTTAAATGTAATTGCAGTTCCTTGTTTTTTAGCTGATGTCTTTTTTCCAGATTCAAGTTTTTTTGAAAGCTTTCCATTTTTGAAAGATATTGAGTATTCTTTTGAATCTCCTTGTCTCCAAATTTTCATAGTTAATGATTCTGATAATGCATTGACCACAGAAACGCCAACTCCATGAAGACCACCTGAAAATTTATAATTTTTTTCTGAAAACTTTGCTCCTGAATGTAGATTTGTCATAATAACCTCTACTCCTGAGACTTTATGTTTTGGATGAGGGTCTACTGGCATGCCTCTCCCGTTATCTTCCACGGTGACAGAATGATCATTATGAAGATGTATGGTAATCTCGTCACAATACCCAGATATTGCTTCGTCCACACTATTATCTATCAGCTCCTGGACCAAATGATTTGGATTTGTTGTATCAGTATACATTCCAGGTCTTTTCTGAACTGGTTCAATTCCTTTAAGGACTTCAATGTCTGATGATGTATATTTTTTTTTCACTGTGATGATGTATAATTAAAATCATATTACTATATATATGCGAGAATATAAATGAATTATGTATTTTATGATTTTGAAACTACTGGTTTAGATACAAAATTCAGCCAGCCCATACAGATAGCAGCTATAGTTGTTAATGAAGATTTTGAGCAAATTGATGAACCTATTGATGTTAAATGTAAACTTAAAGATGGTGTAATTCCTCATCCAAACGCAATGTTGGTTCATAAAGTACCTATTGATATTTTAAAAAATGGCCAATCTTTCTATGACATGATGGATTATGTTCATGAAAAATTTACATCTTGGGGTCCAGCTACTTTTATAGGTTATAACAGCATAAGATTTGATGAAGAAGTTTTAAGAAGTAGTTTTTTTCAATCATTACATGACCCCTATCTCACTAATACAAATAAAAATTCTAGAACAGATTTATTCAAGATTGTTTTAGGGCTTGAAGCTCTAAATCGAGATGTTCTGAAGATTCCCATTATTGAAAAAACAGGAAGGCCTTCATTTAAGCTAGAGCTGATTGCAAAAGCAAATGGGATTATTCATAAAAAAGCTCATGACGCATTGAGTGATGTGGAAGCAACTATAGAGGTAGCGAGAATAATCAAAGATAAAGCATCAGATTATTGGGATGAATGCATGAAAATCCTTAGCCCAAGAGATTTAATGGAATATATCAGTACAAATGATTATTTCTATTCAGCTCCTGAGCATGCTGCAAAAAATGTAACATACAAGCCTTTATCGTTTTTAACAAATAACCCTAATAATAATAAAGAGTTGGCATTTTTTGATTTAAACAATGATCCTAAAAATCATTATGAAGCAGGTGTATCCAAAATTACTTCCATGATAGAAGCAAAGCAAAAGATTATCAGGTTATATCAAGCAAATAAATCTCCAATTATTTTAAGCTCAGACTTTATGAAATCTTCAGGTATCTTTAAAGATGATGAAATGGATACATTCAAAAAAAGATCTGACGAACTAAGTACACATGAAGATTTTATTGAAAAAATAAATTTTGCTATGGTTGAACGCTATGATGATTTCCAAATTACAAGGGAGCCTTCTGAATTCCTAGAGGCACAAATATATAACGGTGGTTTTTATAGCTCATCAGATAAAGAAAGAATTAGTTTTTTCAAAAGTTGTGATAATCCAGAAAAAAAGTATGCAATATCAAAAGAATTTCAAGACCGTAGATTAAGGGAAATTAGTTATAGAGTATTATTTTCTGAGTCTCCCGATGTGTTCTCTGATCAGGAGCTGATAGACAGGAAAAGATTTATAGCAGATAAAGTATTTTGCACAGAAGAAAAAGTAAAATGGTGTACGCTTGAAAAAGCAAAAGGTGAGCTTCAGTCAATCAAGGAAAGTGATAAACATGAAGACCAGCAATCATATATTCAAGAAATTGAGAATTACTTAATCTCAGAAGAAGAAAGGTATGGGGCTTATTTATCGGGCAGTGATCTTACTTAAGGCATCCATTATTTTATCTGAAGAAACGTATCCCGGTATAACGGACCCATCTTCCATATAAATCATTGGGGTTCCGTTTACCTTCAAATCTCTAGCTGTTAAATAATTATTAGCAATAGGATTCACACAAGTTTTTGTTTCCACAAAATCATTACCAAAAGCTTTATCTAGAGCCTCTTTCTGGTTTTTAGAACACCATATGGAGACCATGTCATTATATGCGTTATCATCGTTACCATTTCTAGAGAATAAGACGTAATGTACTTCTATATTGTTTAATAATAACTTATCCACCTCATTGTGTAATTTTTGGCAATATGGGCATGATGTGTCTGTAAAAACAGTTACAATATATTTAGTTTTCTCAGGTTTATATATAATAATATTTTTATCACTAATATCAGATAGGTATTTCACTCTTTCCTTTTTTAGCCTATTTTCAGTAAGATTGTTCCCGGTTTCAAAATCAATCACATTTCCAACAATTAGATGTTTAAAGTCAGAGGTAAGATAATATAATTGATCTTGAATTGTAATTTCAAAAAATGAATTATTTACTTGCTCAATTGAGTCTATTTTTATATTTGGATATTTTTCTTCCATAGCATTTTGAGCATCATCAGTACTGTTAATATTATTTGAACAAGAAATTATTATTGACATCATGAATATAGTTAAAAATATTTTACGCATAGTATTTATCCTCTTGGGTGGTACTTTGTATGGAATTTAATTAATCTCTCTTTTGCTACATGTGTATATATCTGAGTAGTTGATAAACTTGAATGTCCTAACAACATCTGAACAGATCTTAAGTCTGCACCATGATTAAGGAGATGAGTGGCAAAAGCATGTCTTAAAGAATGGGGAGATATAGTTTTATTCTCTAAAGATTTTTTTGAGTATGCAACTATAAGACTCCAGCAAACTTTTCTTGATATCTGCTTACCTTTATTGCTTAAAAATATAAAAAGATTATCTTCATTAATCGCTAATTGATTCCTTACTAGATCAATATAACTCACTAACCACGCAAGCGCAGTTTCCCCAACAGGAATAATTCTTTCTTTGCCGCCCTTGCCCATTACCTTTACAATGCCTTGAGTAATATCAACTTGATTGAGTTTCAAATTAGTCAGTTCAGATATTCTTAATCCTGTAGCATACAATAACTCTAAAATCGTCCTATCTCTTTTACCTTGCAACGTCTTACAGTCTGGTGCATTTAAAATTTTTTCAACATCTTGCTCGCTTAAGTTCACTGGAAGTTTTCTACCAATTTTTGGTGATTCAATTAATTCACTTGGGTTTAATTTAATAAGGTTATTATGTGCCAGCCAATTATAAAAACCTTTTACTGAAGATAGTGTCCTATTTATAGAAGAAGCTAAAATGCCACGATCTATCTTTTCTGCTAAATATGAATTCAGATCAATTTCACTACAAGATTTAATATCTATATTTTTTACGGCAAGCCATTTCTCTAGCTGCCTCAGGTCTGAGGCATAAGAGCTTATCGTATTTTTAGAGAGGCCTTTCTCCACCCATATAGAGTCGCAATAATTATCAATAATATTGTTATTTAAAGAATTCTGCATATACTATATCCATAAGGCTAGTAATTATTGTACTATGATTTAAAAATAATAGTAAAGAAACCCATGCATAAGAATATTAAAAATAGCTGCGTTAATGACTTTGATCCATCAGCACTTGATGAAATCACCGCTGTCAAACAAATACTTAAATCAATAAAAACTATAAAAAAAATTGAAACTATCAATATAATGGATTCACTTGGGCGAATAGCTTCTAAAAATATCAAATCATCTATAAATATACCTTCTTTTAGGAATTCTGCCATGGATGGATATGCTCTCAATATCAAAAATTTAGAAAAAAATAAATACAGTCTTAAGGAGCAGGGTATATCTTTAGCTGGGCAAGCCTATGATAAAAAACTAAAAGACAAAGAAACTATCAGAGTTATGACTGGTGCAGTTATACCGAATAATGCTGATGCAGTAATAATGAAAGAAATGGTAGATATAGAAGGCGATATAATTTTGTTTCCGAATTTTATTCAAAAGAATCAGAACATAAGGAACATCGGAGAAGACATAAAAAAAGGGGATATAGTAATCAAGAAAGGTAGGCAGATAAATTATGTAGACCTGGGAATATTATCATCTCTAGGTATAGGGAAAATAGATGTTTTCAGGAAGCCAATTATAAGTTTTTTTTCCACTGGTGATGAACTTATTTCGATAAATAAAAAATTAAAAAAAGGATTGATCTATGATAGTAATAGATATTTGTTATTTGGATTACTAAGTGAATTGCCAGTTCAGATTAAAGACATGGGGGTTGTGAAAGATAATGAAGAAATATTAGTCAAGAAACTAAAACAATGTGCAAAAGTATCAGATATTATCATAACAACCGGCGGAGTATCTGTAGGGGATGCAGATTATATAAAAAGTGCGCTAAAAAAAGTTGGGAAAGTCAATTTTTGGAAAATAGCGATTAAACCAGGAAGGCCCTTAGCATATGGAAAGATAAATAATGCATCATTTTTTGGTCTACCAGGAAATCCTGTATCAGCAGCTGTAACATTTCAAATATTTATTATTCCTGCAATTAAAAAGATGTTCCAAATGATAGCCTCTTCAAAATTAACTATAAAAGCTCAAGTAAAATCTGCTCTATCTAAAAAGAAAGGTAGGGTTGAATATAAAAGAGGACTACTAGAACAGAAAGATGGTGTCAATACTGTAAACACAACAGGACTCCAAGGGTCTAATATTTTATCCTCATTATCAAAAGCAAACTGTTATATAAGACTGTCATCAGAAACAGAAAAAATAAAAAAAGGTGATACTGTAGAGGTAATACCATTTAATATTAATTTATAGTTATGAAAAATAAAAATTACAAAAATATTGGATTTACAAAAAATATCATAATTTGCATATATGATTTATTACTATTATTTTCAATATTATTTTTTTTCACTCTACCATTGATGATATTTTCAGATGGCGAGGGAATTGGAAAAAATATTTTTTATCAACTATACCTGCTCTTTATCATTATAACTTACTACTTATGGTTTTGGATTAAACACAATCAAACTCTAGGCATGAAAAGCTGGAAATCATATATAGTGAATAAAGATAATGAAAAAAAATTATCAATAAAGCAATGTTTGCTTAGAATGCTTATAGCTCTAATAGGTGGTCATCTATTTTTATTATTTCGTAAAGAGTCGTTACAAGACATTATTTCTAAAACAAAGTTAGTTAAATGATAAGAAAAACTGTACTACCCTATTCCATCTCTCAATTGATATTCTAGTAAGTATTTCCCTAAAACTATAAACAATATATGCGGTAGCAGCACATTTATGAATGGCATTATACCAAGCACCATTCCTAGATTAGGTAATATTGATGTAATAATAAAAAATCCTATACCTATAAATACACCCAAGACTAATCTTTTGCTAAGATTTGCTGATCTATGCTTACCAAATATAAACGGCATAGATAGAAATAACATTACAACAGTAGACAGGGGCATAAATAACTTCTCCCAATATATTTTTTTTTGTATATCTGGGTCTAAATTATTTTTTGTTAAATAGCTGATATTTTGACTCACATCAGCTAATGAGAGACTTGATGATTTACGAGTCTTGATATTGATTAATTTTTTATCAATAAGAAAGTCGGTATAATCTTCCTTGGTATATTTTTTTGTTATCAATGAATTATTAATTATTGTTTCATTGATCTCCTGAAGATGCCATTTATTGATAATGAATTCAGCACGGCCTATATGTTTAATTAAAGACAAGGAGTCATTATCATCATAACTATACATAAGTATCCCGCTGAGTTTTACATCTGAATATATTTCCTTTATTTTAATAAAAGTATTTTTATCTTTAAACCAGACTCCATTTTTATTAAAAATAAGTTTTTTATTTAATGCCAAATTCTTTTTCATCTCAGCCTTGTTACTATATTTTGGAACAAGATGGTCTGTTGCATAATAAAAAATACTGGATAGTAGGAAAACCTGAATTAAAATAATTGCTATTATCTTTGATATTGATATTCCAGCTGATTGCATTGATACAAATTCCATATCTGATGACATAGCACCCAAAGATAGCATTGACCCAATTAATACGGCATATGGGAACATAATTTCCAAACTTTTTGGGATATTCAAAATTACATATTTAGTAATCACTAGCATATTATAATTTCCAACATTTAAATTCTTTAACTCTGCTGTAAATGAAAAAAATATCTCTATTGAAGTCAATACAGTAAGACTTACTATTAATCCTAAAATAAACCTATTAAATAGATATTTATAAATTATCATTACTGCCTTCTTGGTATTGAGTTTTTATCTTGATAGTAAATTCCAGCTATTATTGCAACCACAATTACATGTAACCACCACAATCCTAAAAAGTTAGGCGTTAATTCTAATAAAAACATTTTTTTTGTAACTGACATTCCAATGAAGTATACGAAATACACTAATGCACCTAAAAATATTTTATCATACCTGCCTTTTCTTGGTGATGAATAACTAAGAGGAATTGCTAAAAAACCTAATAAAAGGGTCACGAGTGGAAGCATAAATCTAGCCTGAAACTCTGCTCTCGAAGCCAAGTCATTTGACATAAACAAATCATATGTGTTTTTTGCTTCAAGACTATTATCGTCAAAACTTGTTAGTTCTTTGCCAAGCATAAGGCCATGTTCTTCATACCTAGTAGTTTTTGTATTTGCATTGACAGAAGACAGAGTCTCTACAATGACACCATTTTTTAGAAGAAGAAATCTATGATTATCTGGATTCTTGTAATAAGTAGCTGACTTTGAATTCTCCACTGTCAACCCTATTTCATTAGATGAGCTAAAGAATATCTTATTAAGTATGTTTTTATCTGAACTTTCAACGAAAAAAGTAGCTTTTCCATTCTGAGAAGAAGCAAACCTTCCTGGCTTTATTTCTTCAATTCTTTCTTCACTATTAAGTCTATGTTCTAATTTAGATCTATACTCAGTAACAGAAGGAGTTATGTATAGTGAAAATAATGCAACTATAAAGAATGATGGGATAATTATCTTTTTTATGATGCCAGCTATATCAAATATAGACTGTCCAGAAGCAGATATGACAGCCATCTCGTTACTATTATAAAACCTACCTAAAGAAATAATAATCCCAAAAAATAGACTGATTGGTATTATGTATATTGAATATTGCGTGATTTTGACAAAAATAACCGGAAACAGTAAATATGTTGGGAACGTACCTGCTGAAGCTTCTTCGATTAATCTCAACATAGTATTTGATGTTAAAATCACCATAAATATCAATAATACAGACAAGGATGATCTCAGAATCTCTTTTAGTAAATATTTTTCAAGAATTTTCATTGTAGTGACTTATTTTATCAAATTTTAACAAGTTTTTAAAAATAATGTTAATCTAGTACATATTCTCACATAAAGGTAAAAAAATGGACTATAAAAGCTTAATATCAGAAAAATTAAAAGGCAATACGGATATATACCTAGTAGGCATGTTTACAGATAAAAAACTATCTCACCTAAATAAATCTGTTAGTAATGCAACGCTGACGCTAATTAAGAAGTGTCTTGATAGCAATAACTTCACTGGTGATATTGGTGATAATCGAACCTTTGATGACATAGAAAATAAATTTCAGATAATAGTTTTTGGTCTTGGTGCTAAAGATAAATTTGGACCTATTAATTTAAATCAATCACTAAATTTAATTATAAAGAAAATACAAAAAACAAATACTAAGTTAATATCTTTAAATATAGACAATATTATATCTAAAAACCTTTCTATATCTCCTGAGTTTTTAGTCAGTTCAATTGAAAATGGCCTTTATAAATATTCTTATAAAAAAGATAAAGCAACTATGCATATAAAAAGATGTAATTTTGTCTCTAAACTCATAATCCCATCCAAGATATTAAATCAATCAATATTAGTAGGAAAGGCTATTTCAAATGGAATTAAGCTAGCAAAAGACTTGGGTAATACTCCACCCAATATATGTACACCAACATATTTAAGTAATGAGGCGGTGAAACTTAAAAAAATTAATAAATTAATAAAAGTTACAGTTCTTGATGAAGCTAAAATGAAATCACTTGGTATGGGCTCGTTGTTATCTGTATCACAAGGTAGTAAAGAGCCAGCAAAACTTGTTTCGATTGAATACATGCCATTAAAAAATAAAGCTCCTATAGTTTTAGTTGGTAAGGGCATTACTTTTGATACAGGAGGTATTTCTTTGAAACCACCTGGAAACATGGATGAAATGAAATTTGATATGTCTGGAGCAGGAAGCGTTATTGGTACAATGAGGGCATGTGCTGAAATGAATGTGAAAACAAATGTTGTTGGGATAATAGCATGTGCGGAAAATATGCCAGGAAGCCAAGCTACAAGACCAGGTGACGTTGTTACAAGCATGTCTGGAATTACAATTGAAATACTTAATACTGATGCTGAAGGAAGGTTAGTTCTATGTGATGCATTAACATATGCCAGAAAATTTAAACCGAAATATATGGTGGATATGGCAACACTAACAGGAGCTGTTTTAGCTGGGCTAGGAAAATATCCGAGTGGTTTATTCTCGAACAGCGACAAACTTGCTGAATTAATTAAAAAATCTGCTGACAAAACAGGGGATCGTGTCTGGCAATTACCCTTATATGATGACTATTTTGAAGAATTAAAGACAAATTTTGCTGATATACAGAATATTGGAGGAAGGTATGGTGGAGCAATAACTGCTGCTGCATTCCTGGCAAAATTTACAGAAGGTATTGACTGGGCTCACCTAGACATAGCAGGTACAGCCTGGGAAGTTGGTGACAACAAAGGGTCTACAGGACGACCAGTTAGTCTGTTAATTGACTTTATTTTATCAAATCAATAAATTGAAAAAAAAAGCTTATTTTTATATATTAAATGAACAAGATGATATGAATTTATCAGTCTGTAAGATTATTAAAAAATATTATAACGATGGGCATAAAATTCTTGTTAAATTCAATGATCAAGAACTCATAGATAATATTGACAAGCTTCTATGGACTTTTGAACAACTCACTTTCATCCCACACTCAACAAATATTGAATATGACTGCGCCACCCCAGTACTTCTATATAAGGATGATTATAAGAATGATTCTATAATAAAAAAGGACTATAATGTCATACTGAACGTAGACACAGTATTAGACACTACTGATGATGACCATGAAATTATAATAGAAATAGTTGGTCATGATGAAAAGAAGAAAACTATATCAAGAGAAAAGTACTTGTATTATAAAAAAAATAATCTCGATGTAAGGCATGAGAATTTATAGATGGATATAAAATACTCACCAAAAGATCTAGAGGCCTCTATATATAAAAAATGGACGGATAATGATTGTTTTTCCGCTAAAGATTTAAAGTCAAATTACTCTATTGTCCTCCCTCCCCCAAACGTAACAGGGACATTGCATATGGGTCATGCTTTTCAACATACAATTATAGATATATTAATCAGATATAATCGAATGTTAGGAAAAAGTGTCTTATGGCAGCCAGGAACTGACCATGCCGGAATAGCTACACAGCTAGTGGTAGAAAATAATCTTGCTAGAGAAGGAAAAACTAGACATGACATTGGAAGAAAAGCTTTAGTTGATGAAATATGGAAATGGAAAGAAAAATCAGGTAATACTATTATTTCTCAAACAAAAAGAATTGGTTCTTCAGCTGATTGGAATAGAAATAGGTTTACGATGGATGACGGTTTAAGTGACGCAGTTAAAAAAGTTTTCATTACACTCTACAATGAAGGGGTTATCTATAGAGGCAATAGACTAATTAACTGGGATATAAAACTTCAAACTGCAATATCAGACTTAGAAGTTACTAATGTTGAGAAAATTGGTCACTTATATCATATAAAATATGAAATTGAAGACAGTGAAAAAACACTTACTGTTGCAACAACAAGGCCAGAAACATTATTTGGCGATACAGCAATTTGCGTTAATCCAAATGATGAACGCTATAAAGATCTTATAAATAAAAAAGCTAAATTACCATTAACGAACAGGTTAATTAAAATAATATCTGATGATTCTATCGATATGGACTTTGGTACAGGTTGCGTGAAGATAACTCCTGCTCATGACTTTAATGATTATAAGTTAGGTAAAAAACATAACTTGGAATTTATTAATATCCTAAATAAAGATGGTACTTTCAATAGTAATGTTGGAAATAAGTTCAAAGGAATAGGCATACATGAATCAAGAAAATTAATCTTAGCTGAACTAAAAAATATAGGATTGTTAGGTAAAATTGAAGACTATAAAACCACTGTGCCTATGGGAGAAAGATCCGGAGAGATAATAGAGCCACTTCTTACAGATCAATGGTTTATGAAAATGGAAGATCTTGCTAAACCAGCAATAGATGCTGTAAAAAATTCAAATATAAAATTTGTACCTAAGAATTGGGAAAAAATATATTTTAACTGGCTAGATAATATAGAAGACTGGTGTATAAGTAGGCAAATATGGTGGGGTCATAGAATACCAGCATGGTTTGATAAAGATAATAATATATACGTTGGTAATGATGAAGCTGAAATAAGAGAAAAATATAAAATTAATAAAGATGTTAAATTAACTCAAGACAATGATGTCTTGGATACTTGGTTTTCATCTGCGTTATGGCCATTTACAACATTAGGTTGGCCAGAAAAAACTGAAGAACTAGAAAAATACTATCCTACCAGTGTACTGGTGACTGGATTTGACATAATATTTTTTTGGGTTGCAAGAATGGTTATGATGGGGATTAAATTTTTAGACAAAGTTCCATTTAAAACAATATACATACATGGTTTAGTGAGAGATTCTGAAGGGAAAAAGATGTCAAAATCAGTTGGAAATGTAATAGACCCAATAGATATTATTGATGGTATAGAATTAGATAGTTTAACTAAAAAAAGAATTTCTAATTTAGTTCAACCTAAACTTGAAAACAAAATAATTAAAAAAACTAAAGATGAATTTCCTGATGGAATCAAACCTTATGGAGCAGATGCACTTAGATTTTGTTTTTGTGCATTAGGTTCGACTGGAAGAGACATAAGTTTTGACTTAAAAAGGATTGAGGGATATAGAAACTTTTGCAATAAACTCTGGAATGCATCTAGATTTGTCTATATGACAACAGATGGCTATAACTATGAAGACAGAATAAAATTTAATAATCTAACAACCTATGAAAAATTTATAATTATAAAGCTAGATGATTTGGTCACTGAATATAAAAAACATTGCATATCATATAGATTTGACCTTATGGCTAACTCATTGTATAGCTTCATTTGGAATGAATATTGTGATTGGTTTGTTGAAATATCAAAAGTTGAGATAGAGAATGGAAATGAATATACAAAAAATGTATTAATTTATACGCTTCAAATAATCTTAAAACTATGTCATCCAATAATTCCTTATATTACTGAAGAAATATGGAATGAAATGAATTCTCTTGGATATACAAAAGATCAAATACTCATGAATGCTAAATTTCCATCGCAACAAAAAATATTTAAAGATGCTTCCATAGATACGGAAGTTTCTTTATTGAAAGAATTTATAAATAAAATAAGAAAAACTCGTAGCGACTTAAATGTGCATCCTAAAATTGAAATAGATATATATTGTTTTTCTCAAGATGATTTAGTTAAAAAATTCTTAGATAATAATAATTCTATTATTTGCAGTCTTTTAAAAGTTAAAAATATATTTATAAACGAAGATTCTTTTGATATTAATGAATGTATAACTGTTTCTTTAGAAAACCTTAAAATCTATATTCCTATTAAAAAAATAATTGATATAAAAACAGAAAAAGAGCGTCTTTTGAAAAGTATGATTAACTTACAGGTTAATTTATCAAAAATTGAAGCTAAGTTAAATAACAAAAATTTTATTGAAAAAGCTCCTTCAGAGATAATCCAAAGCAACTTTAATAAACAAAAATTCTTTGAAAAAGAGATAGCGTCTGTAAAAGATTTACTTGAATGCCTATCTGATTAATCCATATAATCTTTCTAGAGTAAATCTGAAAGTGCTTAAATCTGGTGATATTACAGCCTTTACATCATCTGCAATTTGTCTATAATTTGAAGCTTGGCTGCCTATTAACACTATATTGTCTTTATGATCTGCTTGTGCTTTAAGTGTTTTAATTTCATATGATTTTCTAGCCATATCTCTTGGGTTATTTAAAGCTATCACCATTGTTCTTGCTGATATTTTTTTAGCCATATATGTTAATTCATCATGAGCTATATTATTTCCAACATATGTAACATTCCAGCCTATGTTTTGGGCAACAATGGTATGCATTAATGTATCCAAGTTTTCATATTCAGATGTAAGAGAGCCTATTATTATTTTTGGTCCCTCTTCTTTCGAAGATCTGAATTTAGTATATAAATTGGACAAACAGTTTCTTATTGAAATCTTAGAAAATTTTTCTTGGACACATCTGAGAGATCCCCTGCCACACTCATCATTTATATATGTATGAAGCGGCTTTAAGAATTCCATTAAAAAATCAGTTGTACTTAACATAGCTACTGCGTTTGATAGCGTAACATCTAATCTGTTTGAATCCATCGAATCTATCGCAGATGCAGCTTCATCAAATAGCTCCATGACGGTGCCAGTACTAGGTCTCTGGTAAGATCTTGTTGTGTTTGATTCATCACCCATAACAAGCTCAAATAAATCATCATATGATAATCGAGCAATATCTCCAATTCTTCTTCCAGCATTAGTGGCCCTTTTTAGTAGAGTTAGTTTCTCTATATCATCATCTGTGTATAATCTACGATTTGTCTCTGTTCTTTGAGATATTACCGCGTTATATCTTCTTTCCCATGCCCTTATAACATCTGAGCTTATGCCAGTTCTTCTTCCAACAACCTGTATTAAGTGTCGTGGTTTCTTAGATAATTCTCCTTTCACCTTTTAAATATCCCTCTAATAATTTAATGTAATTTTTACTGTACCTTATTATCATGTTTTTTATGACTTTTGTCAACCTTTTGTTATGATATTAACAGACACGTACATAAATAATATGTATTAAGTATATTTTGTTCATAAAGTATGTTGACAAAGTATTTTTGTTATATTATTGTTATATACAAGATATAGACAACTGTCATATCTCCACCCCTTTATACTAAAGGCCGAATTATACCCCCTTTCGGCCTTTTTTTTAAAAAGATTTTGACATGCTCTCAACTTTTATAAAAATACATTAGAAAAATGGATCATATCCCCATTGAAGGAGACCTTGACGCTGTTTTGGTCGACATGCATAGTCATTTTTGGAGCAATTTTTTTTAATACCACCCTTATGTCTAGGGCCAAAAGATTTCCAACGCATTATTTGAATCTTGTCAATATGAGGTAATCTCCTACCCATTGAATAACGACAATACCATTGAAACCAACCAATAGGATCTTCAGTGAAGATCCAGCCTTTGCTAACCCAATGCTCAATTGATAACCCTGATTTAATATTAAAATAATTCATATTTACATCAAACTTGTCTACGCTAATTTTGGCATTTTTAAACCAAGATTTTGGAAATTCAAGAAAATCATTTTTAAAATAGTATCCACCAAAAACACCAAGATCTAACATCTCTTTTGGAGATAAATCTGGAGTAAATATTTTATTATAATCAATATCGGTGATTTTTTTCATCTAAATGGTTTGTAATGTTTTTCATTGGCTATATTAAGCATTTCATAATCACCTCTGCTATTACCATATGCATAAATATAGGTATAGTCAGATAAATTATATTTATTTAATATTCTTTTAACTTTTTCAGGACCATGACAATTATTAGATAACAGGCTTCCCGTGATTTTACCATTAACTATTTCAAGTTCTGACGCAATCAAAGTAAAATTATTAAAATCACACCAATCTTGTAACCATAGATTTATTGATGCTGAAACAACCACAATTGTATGTCCTTGAGTTTTATGCCAATCTAATCTATCTAAAGCTTTTTTTCTAATAAGTTTATCGATAATGCTAGAAGAAAATAATTTTGCTTTATTTTTAAAATTTACTTCACTTATACCTTTAAAGAAGTAAGTTATTATTATTTTTTTAATATAATTATTACTCAATATATTTAGCTTATAAAGCATCAGTAATGGAGACAATATTATTATACCCATAATATATTTTAAATCTCCAGCAAAAAATCTTATAAATTTAATTGTACTATCTTCCTTGGTTATGGTTCCGTCAAAGTCAAAAAAAGCTATTTTCATACTAAATATTTAATTTTTTAAAAAGTGACTCTGGTAATATCTTGATAATGAACATAATTATTCTCCAAATATAACTAGAATATATAATACTTTTCTTTTCTTGTTGAGCCATAAATATTTTTTTAGCAAGTTGCTTAGAATCTATCACTAATAACTTTGGTAATCTGTTCTTAGGATTTTTTTTTGTTTGAACATATCCTGATATTACGGTTAATACATCTACTTTTGACTTATCAAGTTTATTCCTCAATCCACTTAAATATGTAATTAGAGCTGCTTTAGAACTCCCATATATATAATTTTTTGCCCTTCCTCTTACTCCAGATACCGATGCAATACCAACAATGAACCCTGATTTATATTGATAAAACTCTTCTGATATTATATTTAGTAATGAAACAGCTCCTGCATAATTTACATTGATAGCATTAGCGCTTTCCTTCCAACTAGTCATAACTGAGAGAGGGTCAGGATAATACCCAGCTGCATAAATTACCCCAATTGGCTTTATGGTCATGGACTCATAAAATTTCTGATGTGAAACAAAATCAGTTACATCTAGATTAAATAAGGTTACTTTAATACTAAAAGTTCTTTCAAGATAATCTGCTTCATCTCGCATATCATTAATTGATCGACCAGCTAAATATAAGTTATATTGATTGCTAGCATATAACTTTGCAAGTTCAATACCAAGCTCACTTTTTGCACCTATTATTAATACATATTTCATATTAATATATTTTACACACAGCCTGTTGGTTTAGGTAATCCACCATATTTTGCTATTTTTTTCATTGGGCCAGACTCAAAAACTTCATATAATTCTTTTGCTTTTCTATCCATACCAAACTCTTTTGCAAATACTCTAACCGCTGGCACCGTACCTGTTGCATTAAACATTTCACGTGCTTTCATGATATATTTTTCTACTTCATCGGTAATTTCAAAACCATCTTCTATAGCCATCTGATTCATTATCTCAGTCGACCAATCACTCGTGTTTATTAAAAATCCATCTGCATCTCTATTCATTACTTTACCTCTATTGTTAATTTATATGATATCTAATACTTTTTCTGGCGGCCTACCCAATATAGCCCTATTATCACTAACTACTATAGGTCTTTCAATAAGTTTAGGGTATTTAATCAATAGACTGAATACTTCATCATCATTAAGGTCTTTACTTTTATAACTTTTGAATTCTTCTTCTTGCTGTCTAACAAGCTCTATAGGTTTAATACCTAACATTTTTACTATATTTTTTATTTCTTTCTCTGTTATGTCTTCTTGCAGGTAAAGTTTTATTGTAGGGTTTATATTTTTATCTTTAATGTATTCTAGGGTCTTTCTTGATTTACTGCATTTTGGATTATGATAAATCACGATACTTTTCATTATTCCCATTCTATAGTGCCAGGTGGCTTACTAGTTATATCGTACACAACTCTAGCAACACCAGCGACCTCGTTAACAATTCTTGTCGATATCTTATTAAGAATACTATAAGGGATTTCGCTAACAGTGGCAGTCATAAAATCTATTGTTTTTACAGCTCTGAGTGCCACGACATAATTATATTGCCTCTGATCACCCATAACCCCTACAGATTTTATAGGTAAAAAAACAGCAAGAGCCTGGCTAATTTTATTATATAAATTATGATTTCGTAATTCTTCAATAAATATACTGTCAACATCTTGAAGTATTTCAACCTTTTCTTTAGTAATATCTCCTATTATTCTAACTGCTAATCCTGGTCCTGGAAACGGATGACGTTCTATCAAACTTGATGGAATACCCAATGATTTTCCAATTTTTCTAACCTCATCTTTAAACAATAGTCTTATGGGTTCTACTAGCTTCAATTTCATATCTTTAGGTAATCCCCCAACATTATGATGTGATTTTATAACCTCAGATTTTGAGCCTTTAGAAGAGGACTCTATTACATCAGGATATATTGTTCCCTGGGCAAGAAAATCTATGTTTTTTAATTTTTTTGCTTCTCTTTCAAAGATTCTAATAAATGTCTCACCTATGATTTTTCTCTTTTTTTCAGGGTCCTTAACATTTCTTAACTTATTAAAAAATATAGTAGATGCTTCAATAGTAATTAGTTTAATTCCTAATTTTTTAGAGATATTTTCTTTTACCTCACTAACCTCATTTTTTCTCATTAATCCGGTGTTAATAAATATACAGGTAAGTTTTTTAGATATTGCTTTATTAAGTAGAGCTGCTACAACCGTAGAATCAACTCCTCCGGATAAAGCTAAAATTACTTTTTTATTACTGACTTGATTTTTAATATTACTAATAATATCATTAATTATATTTTTTGTAGTCCAAGACTTTTTACAATCACATACACGGAATAAAAAATTTTCTATTATATTTTTTCCATTATCCGTATGAGTTACTTCTGGATGAAATTGAAGACAGTATATCTCTTTTTCACTACTATACATGGCAGCAAATTTAGTATTACTACTACTCCCTAATGACTCAAAACCTTTTGGTAGTTTAATAACTTTATCAGAATGACTCATCCATACATTTAATTTTTTACCTTTCTTTAACCCATAAAATAATTTAGATGGTTTTCCTATATTGAAAACTGCATGACCAAACTCTTTCTTCTGAGACGGCTTTACTTTGCCTTTAAAGAAATCAGTTATAAGTTGCATACCGTAACAAATACCAAGTATTGGAATATTTGAATTCAAAATATTTTTTGAGAGATTATATTTTTTCTTTGATGTTATAGAATCTGGTCCGCCACTAAGTATGATTCCTACAGGATTAAGATCAGAGATTTCTCTTTTGCTGATACTGTTAGATTTCACTACACTATATACACCAGACTCTCTAACTCTTCTAGCTATTAGTTGTGTATATTGTGAACCAAAATCAATTATTAAAATTAGATTAGACATTTTTATCTGGGCTGATAATTTGGCGGTTCTTTTACTATTGTTACATCATGAACATGACTTTCTTGTTTTGCCGATGATGATATTTTTATAAATCGTGTTTTGCTTTGCATTGATGGTATATCTTTGCATCCTACATATCCCATGCTTGATTTTAAGCCACCAGTTAATTGATGCAATATTGTTTTCATTGTCCCTTTATATGGAACTCTACCTTCAATTCCTTCTGGTATAAGCTTTGATGATTTTTGTACTCCATCTTGAAAATATCTATCTTTTGACCCTTCCTGCATTGCGCCAATTGACCCCATTCCACGATAAGCCTTATATGTTCTGCCCTCAAAAAGCTCTACTTCGCCAGGTGCTTCATCGGTGCCGGCCAGAAGGCCTCCTAGCATTACACTATCTGCGCCTGCAGCTAATGCTTTAGCAATATCACCGGAGTATCTAATTCCTCCATCTGCTATAATTGGCACTTTTTTATTCTTTGCAAACTTAGCAACATTCATGATAGCAGTTAACTGAGGAACACCAACACCTGCAACTATTCTTGTTGTACATATTGATCCAGGGCCAATTCCAATCTTGATGGCATCAGCACCATTTGATATCAAATCTTTCGCGGCTTCTGCCGTAGCAATGTTACCAACAATTACTTCTTGATCAGGGAATTGTTTTTTAATGTGCTTGAGCATTTTAATTACCAACTTTGAATGTCCATGCGCAGTATCAATTACAATTACATCAGATTTTTGCTCTATAAGAGCTTCGGCTCTTTCTATTGAATCAATGCTCGTGCTTATAGCTGCACCAACAAGCAGGCTTCCAAATTTATCTTTAGAGGCACTTGGAAATGTTGTTGATTTCTGAATATCTTTAAAGGTAATCATTCCTTTTAACTCATTTTTCTTGTTAGTTATTAAAATTTTCTCAATTCTATTTTTTCTAAGAGCACTGATAACTTCCTCTTTTGTGTAATCCTCTTTGACTGTAATTAACCTTTTTTGTGGCGTCATGATTTCTGAAACTTTTAAATCTAAGTTATCAACAAATCTAAGAT
>Ga0209091_10000507_pt1 | contig 36987 bp, 39 predicted proteins | sample ArcticOcean_MG_C_6_FD_187438 | JGI IMG/M metagenome (GOLD analysis project Ga0209091, IMG submission 187438) | Marine microbial communities from western Arctic Ocean - ArcticOcean_MG_CB8_128 (SPAdes) (version 2) | ecosystem: Environmental > Aquatic > Marine > Oceanic | place: Arctic Ocean...
GAGAAGTTAAGCCTATTAGCGCAGATGGTACTGCCATCCGGTGGGAGAGTATGTCGCCGCCTTCCTCGAAGACCCATTCACAATCGTGAATGGGTCTTTTTTTTGTCTGAAAGCTTACTTTTTATAACGATTGTTACAAAATATCACTAGTATAGTGAGATTAAAAACATCAAATAAAACTACCTAAATCTTTCTTAAATGTTTATTTGTTTAACCCTTAAGCAATATTTTTTAAAACTATGTATGACTAATAAGTAAAAAGTATATATACTTTTTATATAAAATAAGAGATTAAAAAAGCAAGAAGTATACTCAAAAGTTTTCTGATATTAAAAGCATGCCCTTGATTACTTTCAAATAATATAGTTGTAGATATATGCAGTAACATTCCTAAAACAATAGCTGTAATTTGAGTTTGATAATTCTGAAAAGTATCGCTATGTTCTAATGTAATACTGCCTAAGGAACTCATTATAGCAAAAATAAAAAGAGCAGTTATTTTTAATACTTTAGAGTTTTTAGTATTCCAAATCATATAAAATAGTACCATTCCTATAGGAATTTTATGAATAAAAATTCCCCACACTAATGATGATTCGTGTCCGAGTGGTAAGCCTTCAATAAATGCATGCAGGCATAAACTTATAAATAATAACCATGGTAAGAATTCATTTGATTTTATATGGCTATGACCATGTTCAGTGCCTTGTGACAAGTATTCTAAAAGTATTTGTAATATAATTCCACAAACAATCCATAGACCTGGTTTACTATTAACCTTAGAAAACGCTTCAGGCATTAAATGAAAAATTGTAATACCAAGAAGGAATGCTCCACTAAATGAAAGGATAAGTTTGAGTCCGTTTGGTGATTTAGAAGGCATTTTATATCCAATACCCATACCTAAGACAGCACCAAAAAATGGTAGAATATTACTCAAAGAATTAAAAATACTCATGTGTTAATGCTTCTGTCTTTCTAGTCAATAAAATTAAAGTATTTTTGAAAGTTAATACTGCACATGGAACAAAATTTTAAAATGATAGCCAAAACTTTTTTTGGTTTTGAAGAATTACTTGAAAAAGAATTAAAGCAACTTGGTGCTCAAGAGGTAGAAAAGGGTAATAGAATGGTCTCTTTTATTGGTGATAAAGGGTTTATGTATAAAGCAAATCTTTGCTTAAGAACAGCCTTAAAGGTATTAAAACCGATACATACTGCTACTGTTGGTGATGATCAAGCACTATATCAATTATTTTATAATTTTCCATGGGAAGATTATCTTAACGTTGATTCGAAATTTGTAATTGACAGTGTTGTTTTTGGTGAGAATTTCAACCATTCACAATACGCATCACAGAAGGCTAAAGATGGTTTAGTTGATCAGTTTAGAGATAAATATGATGCACGCCCTAGTGTAGATTTAAATAGACCCGATCTCCGAATAAACCTACATATTTATATGGATCAATGTACTATTTCATTGGATAGCTCTGGGGCATCACTTCATCATCGAGGATATCGTATTGCAACAAATATTGCTCCTTTAAATGAAGTACTTGCAGCAGGATTAATTCAGCTTTCTGGATGGAAAGGGAATACTGATTTCTTAGACCCTTTATGTGGAAGTGGAACCATTTTAATTGAAGCTGCTCTTTTCGCTTGTAATATACCGGCTAATATTAATCGTAATCTTTTTGCTTTTGAAAAATGGAGTGACTGGGATTCAGAGTTGTTCGAAACTATTAAAAACAGTCAGCTCAAAAAAATCATAAATCCAAATATTCAAATTAAAGGATCCGACAAAGCTCCTTCTGCAATTGAAAAATCAATTCAGAATATTGAAAATGCAAATCTGAGTGATTTTATTAAAGTTGAAAAAAAAGACTTTTTTCAAGTTGAAAAGGATACAGTTGGACCATTACATTTACTAACAAATCCTCCTTATGGAGAACGTTTGGAGGGAGATATGAATGTTCTCTATCAAGGGATAGGTGATTCGTTTAAACAGAGTTTTCCAAATACACATGCTTGGATTATTAGCTCTAACATGGAAGCCATTAAACATGTAGGCTTGAGGCCTAGTAGGAAAATTAAATTATTTAATGGAAAATTAGAGTCTAGGTTACTTTATTACCCAATCTATGAAGGGACTAAAAGGGTGCATAAATTAAAAGAAGAATAACTTATTTTTTTTTAAAAGAAAGAGGGATTTTATATGTTAGTGAATAATTAAATCCTGCACCAAATTTATTTTCATCTGTTTTTTGATTAAAACCAGGTATGTATATATTATCAAAGTTGTCAGGTACAGTATCGTTAATTAATCTGTTTAATCTAATACTTAATCCCAAATAGATATTTTTAAGAAGTTGAACTTTAAATCCAGCTACAAATTCAAGCCACTGAGCATTTAGATTTTCACGTTTACCGGTAGCAAAACCATTAGTTACTTCATTCGCTGAATTTGGCCAAAAAGGAGTTCTGTCTAATAGAGTATACTTATTTAAAATATGACGATAGTTACTAGTAGCAAATCGAAGCCCTAAATGTACTTGATTGTCTAAGCCTGCTAAATTTTCATACATATTGTAGTCAAAGCCAAGTTTATAATAAGAACCATCTGTTGTGAAATTAACTTGTTCCGACTGTTTTGTAGCTTCTTCTCTTCCAATTTCAACAGCAAGATAGAATTCTTTACTTATTTTAAAATCTCCAACTAATTCAAGACCACTATAATCATTTGAAAATTGTGTCAAACCAATTCGGTAAAGATCTAATCCAAAACGTAAACTAAGGGGTGCTTTACTACTGGAGTTTATGCTGTCTTTCAAGAGCTCGTTCTTGGAGCCTGATTCCTGAATTTTTTCCTGTGCTAGTATGGGAAGCCCATACGCAAGAATACTAATGTAAAATACCCAAATGCGCAGCTTTTTCATCTGATACAGTGTCTTTTAATATGATAAATCCTTTAATCCAATTATTTCCTGAATTCAAAATGATTGCCGAGAGAGGTTCTAATATAAAGTTAGCCCGATAACCACAGGCTCTATTAATAAATTTGTCAATACGATCATAATTAATTTGAAGAGTGTCAATATTTTCATTTTCGCTGCCTGAATTTTGAATAAACTCAAATTGTGTCAGTTTCTCTTGAAAATTTAGTGGCAGACCTAAAGAATCATCACTACTTTTTTGAATTTCCTTAGCATTACCAATAGGTTTAATAATAAACCCAGAGGGAGATTTTCTTATTTTTGGATTTTGATTATCTAAAAGCAGTATTACTAAATCAGGTGACTCTTCCACACTTGAAATACAGATATCATCTTTTTCACAGGTAAAAAAGAAACACCCAAAAATCAAAGTAAAAAAGAATTTTATATTGAAGTTACTCATTGATTTCATTACGCTGTAAAAGTACAACATTTTCTACATGGTGGGTTTGTGGAAACATATCTACTGCTTGACTTTTAAGAACACTATAGTCGTTTTTCATTAATTCTAAGTCTCTTGCTTGTGTAGCACTATTACAGCTAATGTATACGATTTTTTTTGGTGATAATTTTAGTAATTGCTTTACCACATCAATATGCATACCATTTCTGGGAGGGTCAGTAATCACAACATCTGCCTTACCATGTCGCTCAATAAATTCATCATTAAAGCAATCTTTCATGTCGCCTACTTCAAAATAAGCATTTTCTATTTTATTAAAGAGAGCATTCTCTTTTGCAGCGTCAATTGCTTCTGGAACTGATTCAACTCCTATTACTTTAGCGCACTGGTCTGCGATATAAAGAGCGATTGTTCCTGTTCCCGAATATAAGTCATAGGCCGTTTCGGTTCCTTCTAAGTTTGCGAATTGTTTTCCTATAGCATAAAGTGTCTCTGCTTGTTTTGGGTTGGTTTGATAGAATGACTTAGCCGTAATCTTAAACTGTAATTTTCCAAGATGTTCAGTTATATAATTTTGTCCATAAAAACAAAAAACATCTTGATCATAAAGGCTATCATTTCCCTTAATATTTATGCAGTAAAGAATTGAGGTGATTGATGGAAAACGTTCTTTCAAGAAACTTAAGAGTAGTATTCTTTTTTCTTGGTGTTCTTTATAAAACTGTAGTAAAACCATTAACTCTCCTCTAAGGGTATTCCGAATCATTAAAGTACGTAAAAACCCTTTTTGCGCAAGTGGATCATAGAACTCAAGCTCATGGTCAATGGCAAAAATTTTAATGGCGTTTCTTATTTCATTTGAAGGATCCGCTTGAAGATGGCACTTATTAATATCAACAACTTTATCCCACATGTTAGGTTTATGAAATCCTAATCCGTTCCTCTCAATTTCATCTTCACTAGAAATTTCCTCTGAAGTTAGCCAACGTTTATTTGAAAAAGAAAACTCCATTTTATTTCGATAATAGTAAGGATTTTCTACCCCAAGAATTGGGAGGACCTCTTTAATATCAAGTTTTCCTATATTTTTTAAATTATGAAGCACACCTTTTTCTTTAAAAGAAAGTTGAGCCTCATAGTCTAGATGTTGCCATTTACAGCCTCCACAAACACCAAAATGTTCACAAGGTGGGGCAACTCTATATTTAGAAGTTTTAACCCATTTTAGCGGCTCTGCTTCAAAATATCCCCTTCTTTTTTTATAAACCCTTACGTCCACAACATCACCTGGAACTACATTTTTTATAAAAAAAACAGCCCCTTCTTCATTTTTTGCAACACCCATGCCTTTTGCATTGATGTCATGTACTTTTAATCCGGTTTCAGTCCGATCAATTTTTTTTCTTGACATTTTACAAATGTAACGGGCTTCATAAAATAAATCGTTATTTACGCTAGGTTTTTGGAATAGATATTGATTACTTTTGAATCATAAGCCACTTGAGAAAAGTAATTAAATTAATTTTAGATGGAAACAATCATAAACGCTGATCATTTTATAGAGCTTGAGCACAGGCATGGTGCGCATGATTATCATCCATTACCTGTTGTCTTAGAGCGTGGTGAAGGTGTTTATTTATGGGATGTGGAAGGAAAAAAATACTTTGATTTTCTTTCTGCATATTCTGCAGTCAATCAAGGACATTGCCATCCTAGAATAGTAAATGCACTACAAAAACAAGCTCAAGTTTTAACGTTAACTTCTCGTGCTTTCCACAATAATAAGTTGGGAAAATACATGGAATATGTTACCAAATACTTCGATTTTGAAAGATTACTTCCATCTAACACTGGTGCTGAAGCTGTAGAAGCTTCAATAAAAATTACTCGTAAGTGGGGGTATACTGTTAAAAACATTCCTTCCAATAAAGCAGAAATTATTGTGTGTTCTCAGAATTTTCATGGACGTACTTCTACTATTATTTCTTTTTCAAGTGATTCGGAGTCCAAAGTTAATTTCGGTCCACATGCTTCGGGATTTATCACAATTCCTTACAATGATTTAGAAGCTCTAGAGGCTATTTTAGAAACGCACCCAAATATTGCTGGATTTCTTGTTGAACCAATTCAAGGTGAGGCTGGTGTATATACTCCAGATGAAAATTTTATTAGAAAAGCACGTTCATTATGTTCTGAATATAATGTACTTCTTATAGCAGATGAAATACAAACAGGAATAGGTCGAACAGGTTCTTTATTGGCTGTCTGTGGAAATTGTTCATGTGCTGGTGATTGTGAACGTCAAGAAAATTCATACACACGACCAGATATATTGATATTAGGTAAAGCAATTAGCGGTGGTACTTATCCGGTTTCAGCTGTTTTATGTGACAGTTCTATTATGGATGTTATCCAGCCAGGACAACACGGAAGTACTTTTGGAGGAAATCCAATGGCGTGTAGTATTGCTATGGAAGCCCTAGAAGTTATTCGTGATGAAAAATTAACTCAAAATGCACGTCATCTGGGAGAGCTTTTTAGAACTGCTATGCAAGAGTATATAGAAACAAGTACTATTGTATTTAAAGTTCGTGGAAAAGGTTTACTAAATGCAATTGTTATTAATGATACTGAAACAAGTAACACTGCTTGGAATATTTGCATACAATTGAAAGAGAATGGTTTGTTGGCTAAGCCAACTCATGGAAATATTATCCGTTTTGCTCCTCCTTTGGTTATTTCTGAAGACCAACTTTATGAGTGTGTTGAAATTATCACAAAAACACTCAAAGCTTTCGAAAAATAATAATCCTTAAAGACTATTAAAATGAATGTGTATTTTGATAACGCAGCAACCACGCCTATTAGAAAAGAAGTGATTCAAGTAATTTCTTCTGTTATGGAAAATTGTTTTGGAAATCCATCTTCAGTTCATGCTTATGGAAGAACAGCTAAAACAAATCTTGAAACTTCCAGAAAAGGAATTGCTGCTGCATTAAATGCTGCTCCTCAAGAAATCATCTTTACTTCTGGTGGAACAGAGTCTGATAATATGATATTGCATAGTGCAGTTAAAGATTTAGGAGTTAAGACGATCATTTCATCTTCTATTGAACACCACGCTATACTTCATGCAATGGATGCTTTGAAACTATTACATGGTATAGAAGTGTTATTTGTAAATCTTTTGGATGATGGTTCAATAGATTTAAAAAATCTTGCTTCTTTATTACAAAAAGATACTTCTAAAAAATTAGTTTCCTTAATGCATGTAAACAACGAAATTGGAAATATATTAGATTTAACTAAAGTAGGGGAATTATGCCATGTCAATAATGCTCTTTTTCATACAGATGCTGTTCAAGGAATAGGACATTATACATTTGATATGGATCAACTTCCAGTTGATTTTTTGTCTGCTGCAGCACACAAATTTCACGGTCCTAAAGGAGTAGGCTTTTCTTTTGTCCGTAAAAATTCTGGACTTCAGCCATCTATTCATGGTGGTTCACAAGAACGAGGACTTCGAGCAGGAACAGAGTCTGTTCACAATATTGTTGGTATGTGTAAAGCCCTTGAACTTGCTTATGCAAATCTAAACTCTGAAAAAAAGCAGGTATTAGACTTAAAAAGATACTTTATTGAAAAAATAAGTATACTTTTTCCAAACGTTGTTTTTAATGGTCTTTCGGGTTCAGATAATGGAAGTACTTTTACACTAGTTAATGTAGCATTACCTATTTCAAAAGAGAAATCCTCACTATTAGATTTTCATCTTGACTTAAAAGGAATTGCTTGTTCAAAAGGAAGTGCCTGTCAGTCGGGGAGTAGTTCAGGCTCTCACGTTTTAAATGCTGTACAACAATCAACCATAAAAGATTGGCCTTCTTTACGCTTTTCATTTTCTATCTTTAATTCCAAAAAGGAAGTAGATTATTTAATGGAGGTTTTAAAGGACTTTTCTGCCTAAACAAATTAAATTACTGCTTATTTTTTTTATAAAATTCTACAGAGTATTCAGTCTTATTACCAACAAGATCTTCGGCTTTAATGGTCAATTGGTGTAACGCTTTGTCAGAAGTAAGGTCATTTAGATCATATATTAATGATTTATTTTTTGGTTCGTATTCTAATAGAATCCACTCGCCGTCTAGTTCACCTCGATATGATTTTATTCCTGTAAAATCATCATCTATTTTAAGTTTTAGGAAATTATAACTTGAGAGCCATTGCTTGTTTTTGAAATTAACAGGCACAATTTTTGGAGCTATACTATCTCTAAAAATCATGAAGCTTCCAAGGGTTTTCGAAGATCCTTCCAAAACCCCATTTTTAATTTTATTACTTAAAAACCGAGATTTTCCTTTTGGGTCTAATTTAGCAATAAAATACTGAGCACTTTTCAAACTGTCCATTTTAGGTATACTAAAACTTACTTCAAATGACTTTTTGAGTGGGATAATATCTTTACCAACTTTTAAGGTATCTCCAACTTGTTCTGAATAAACAGATACTTCTTTGTAAAAAGCTTCTTTTGGGAAATAAACACTACTTGATTTAAATTCATAGAAGTAGTCCATAATAGGATTAATCAAGCTTACGGATTTTTTTTTAGGTAACAGAAGTTTTGATACACCTAATATATAACTCTCTACATAACTTGTGTTCCCTTTAAAATCACTTATTTTTAGTATTAGTTGGTATGAGTTGTTAGGTTTAATGTTTAATTCTCCATTCTGTTTTTTAGAATCAATAAAGCTAAAACCAGAATCTTCTATAGCAGCAAAACGTTGAATTCTTCTTTTATCTTTTTTGAGTGTTTCATAATCAATCATTAAATTAATTTTATCCGAATCATTAAATGATATAGTATCCATGGTAAAAGAAAATTCCTCTTTACCATTTAAAAGAACGGATGCTTTGTAAATGCCGTTTTTATTAAAAGAAAAATCTTGTCTATCAAATAGACTTAATCCAACATGAATATAACCTTCTGTGTTAATGGTTGGAGTTGAATAAACACTATCGTTTTTACGAATAAGAGAGTATTCTTTTTTTATGTAGTCATTTTCATTTGATGTAAATAAATAGAAATTTTTAATTTGAGGTCGCTGTGTATCTTCAATTTCAAAAGGAAATAACATGGGATTAATAGGGCTTTGATCTTTAGAGTTTCGCATTTCAAAATGAAGGTGAGGTCCATTAGATCCACCTGTATTTCCTGAATACCCAATTATTTCACCTTGATCAATATTTAATTTATTCCCTTTTGGAAAAATTTGAATTGTATATGTTTCTTTAAGGTATTGTTGCTCTTTAACATAAGCCTCTATTCTAGGCGAAAATTTTTTAAGATGTGCATAAACAGAAGTAGTACCATCAAGGTGCTCTATGTAAAGCGCTTTTCCATAGCCACTTGTGCTTACACGAATACGATTTATTTTGCCAGACTTAACACTTCCTATTTTAAAACCCTCACGACCTTGAGTTCTAATATCAATTCCTGCATGAAAATGATTACCCCTTAATTCTCCAAAAGTTCCTGAAAGTCTAAGCGGGATGTCAAGAGGGACAACAAAATTATTTTTTTCCTGACTCACTAATATTTTAGAAATTAACAGGACAATTAAAAAACGTTTTAAAATCAAAGGAAATAACTCTTTAAAGATTATAATGATCGATATGCAATATAAAAAATCAAATATTTACAAGCTATTTTAATTAAATAAAAAAAGTATAACGAGTAGGTTTATTAAATTATTTAAAACAATGTTAGCTTCTGGTTTGAATTCAAAAAGATTGAATAACTTTGTTTAGGTGGATTATTATATTAATAAAAATGCAAGAAAATAAATCAGAGATTATAATTTTAGAAGAAAAAATTATTGGGCTACTCAATAAACTAAAAGGAAATCACTTAGATTTAGTTAAAATTAAGGAACAAAACGATATTTTAGAATTTAAATTTAAAGAGATCAATCAAAAATATGTTATTCTAGAGAGTGAAAACAAGTCATTGAAAATTGCAAATAATTTACTTGGTAGTAATGAAGGAAATCAAGAAACAAAAAGTAAGATAAACAGTTTAATAAAAGAAGTTGATTTTTGTATTCAACAAGTTTCAGAAATGAATTGAGAATTATGAGTGATTTATTAAAAATAAAGATTACAATCGCAAATAGAGTTTATCCTCTTTCGGTTGCTTCTGAACAGGAAGCCTCTCTAAGAGCTTCTGCAAAAAAAATTGAAACTACCATACAACAACTTGAAAAGAATTATGCTGTTAGGGATAAGCAAGATGTCCTTGCTATGTGTGCCCTTCAATTTGCAGCTCAATCTGAACAATCAAAAGGAAAAACAAGTTCTATTAAAGATGAATCGAAAGAGAAAGTAAAAGAACTCATCGATATGATTGAGGTTCATATGGCGGCATATTAAGTTTAAATAATAAGATTACAGTACTACCTGTATTAGTATTTTTTTGATAAACTCAACGAGCTTTTAATTCAGAAAGGCGAGTTTCTATTGCTAAAGCAAGCTGCCTTGAGCAGATCCTTGAACAGTGGAGTAGCCTTAAACGTGATTTTTAGGAGTTTATACAAAAGGCACGCTAATACAGGTTTTTTTTAAAAATGAGCAATGATTGAATAAAGTAATCCTGCTATACTTCCACCTATAAAAGGTCCTACTATTGGAACCCAAGCATAGGACCAATCTGCATTTTTATTTTTTCTCGGAAGCATTTGATATATTAAACGTGGACCAAAGTCACGTGCAGGATTAATCGCATAGCCAGTAGTTCCACCAAGTGCAATTCCAATCACCCAAACCACAATTCCAATGGGTAATGCATCAAGTGCACCTAAGCCAAAATTTTCTACTTCTGTACCTGCAATTTCTATATTAGGACTTACAATAAATAGTGCTCCAAATACTAATATAAATGTTCCAATACCTTCACTAAATAAATTATTTTTTATATTTCTAATGGCAGGCCCAGTACAAAATGTACTTCTAACGGCATCCTCGTCTTTGGTAGCCTTATAGTGATCAATGTAGGTTAAATAAGCAAGCCAACTTCCTAGCATTGCTCCTAATAATTGTGCACCAAAGTACATTGGAACTAAAGACCAAGAAAATTTTCCAGCCATTGCTAACCCAACTGTAACAGCAGGGTTTAAATGGGCACCACTTGATTGTGCACTTATAAAAACACCTACGAATACTGCAAATCCCCATGCACTAGTGATTAATATCCAGGGATTCTGAGCTTCAGCTATTGTTTTCTTTAATTTTACATTTGCTACTACTCCTGCTCCAAGAAGGAGTAATATAGTAGTCCCTATAAATTCAGCAATGAATGGATGCATAATCATAATTGATACGTTTTTATTAATTCATTAAATTGTTTTACTTGGTTTTCTTCCCAAGTCTTTTTAAAACCGAGTGTTTTAGACATTATTTCAGCAACTTTAGGTGCTATAATTCCAGTTTCTTTGGCGTCAAGAAATAAACAACGAGTCCTTCGAGCTAAAACATCTTCTAAGTTAAGTGCCATTTCTTGTTGAATGGCCCATATGATTTGATTTTCTGAAATAAAAAATTTCTTTGATAATGACGTCTCTGCTTTTTCAGGATTAATGGCTTTGATCTTGAGAGCTTCTGTTCCATAAAAGTACAGAGGTTCTGTCCATTTTGATTTGTGATCATGTCCAAAAATGGGAAGGTGTTCCGTATTACACTTTCTTTCAGGTAATCCACCAACTGCTTGTGCTTTATTTAAAGTGTCTTCAGCAATTTTCCTGTAAGTTGTCCATTTACCACCCAAGATACTTACTAATCCACTATTACTAATAGTTATTTTATGGCTTCTTGAAATTTCTTTTGTTTTTTCTGAATTTCCTTTTGAAGCAGCTAAAGGTCTAAGTCCAGTAAAGACACTTTTCACATCTTTTCTGGTTGGTTTTTTTGTCATATATACTCCTGCATTTTCAAGAATAAAATCAATTTCACTTTCCATAGCAATAGGTTCATCTAAAGCCAATTCTACAGGGGTATCTGTTGTTCCTAAAACAACATAACCATTCCATGGGACAGCAAAAAGGACACGTCCATCTGAAGTGTGGGGAACCATAATTGCATGTGGACCGTCTAAAAATGTTTTATCAATAACTAAATGAACTCCTTGGGAAGGACGTATCTTAGGTTTTGATTCAGGATAATCTAGAGCAATTATTTCATCAGAGAAAACTCCAGTTGCATTTATAACTACTTTTCCCTTAATTTCTTTTTCTAAACCACTAACTTGATTTTTAATAGTCACTCCTGTTATTAGGTTATTTTCTTTATTAATTCCTATTACATTAATATAATTTAGGAGGCAAGCTCCTTCTTGTGAGGCAGTTAGTGCTAGGCTTATGGCCATTCTGGCATCATCAAACTGGCCATCTTGGTAAATTACTCCACCTTTTAACCCCTTTTTATTAACATTGGGTATTAATGAAATTATTTCTTTTCGATCTAGAATTGTAGAGGGACCCAAACCTAACTTTCCCGACATCATATCATAAATTTTTAATCCTAAGCCATAAAATGGACTTGTCCACCAATCATATGAAGGAATTACAAAACTCATGTCACGAACTAAATGCGGTGCATTTTTTCGCATAATACCACGTTCTTTTAGAGCTTCTATAACAAGCGAAACATCTCCATTTTGAAGATATCTAACCCCGCCATGAACTAATTTTGTACTTCGTGATGAAGTACCTTTGGCAAAATCATTTTTTTCTAAGAGTAGCGTTTTGTATCCCCGATTTGCTGCGTCAACTGCTACTCCGAGGCCTGATGCTCCTCCGCCAATAATAATTACATCCCATTGTATAGTTTCATCAAGTCGTTTTAGATTATTAGTTCTATTCATTTTTATTAGTATTGGTGACTTGAACAATTCTTTTTTGCCATGATTCAATAATTTTTTGATTTTCTATTTCTTGAACGGGATTAAATTTCTTATCAATTTTCCAAATGCTAGCAAGACTTTCTAATGAAGGCCAATAACCACTTGCTAATCCTGCAAAAAAAGCAGCTCCCAATGCGGTTGTTTCAGTTGTTTTAGGTCGAATAACCTTAGTTTGAAGAAGATTCGATTGAATTTGCATTAAGAGGTCGTTTGTACTTCCGCCTCCATCTACCTTTAAACTTACAAAGGTAGTGTTGGCATCTTTTTGCATTTCTATTATAATCTCCCTTGTTCGCATTGCAATAGCCTCAAGTGCAGCTCTTGCTATATGTCCTTTTTGCGTACCTCTGGTAATTCCTAATATAGTACCAGTGGCATGTGGATCCCAGTAAGGCGCACCAAGTCCAGAAAGTGCAGGAATAAAAGTAACACCTCCATTATTTTCAACAGTTTTTGCCAATACTTCTATTTCAGGGGCAGAGGAGATAATACCCATTTGATCTCTTAGCCATTGCACTACTGCTCCTGCAATAAATACACTTCCTTCTAGTGCATAGGTCACTTTTCCGTTTAGTTGATACCCAATTGTGGTAAGCATTTTATTTTTAGATTGAACAGGTTTTTCTCCTGTGTTCATTATACAAAAACATCCTGTTCCGTAGGTATTTTTCACATCACCTGGGTGAATACACATTTGACCAAATAAAGCTGCTTGTTGATCCCCAGCTATTCCAGAAATTAATATTTCATGTCCAAAAAGATTAAAAGAAGTTACACCTACTTTTTCTGAGGAAGAAACTACTTCGGGGAGAAGTGCTGCTGGAATATCCAGAATGTCAAGTAATTCTTTATCCCATTTTAAGGTATGAATATTAAATAAAAGAGTTCTGCTAGCATTGGTAACATCTGTTACGTGTACTTTTCCATTTGTTAAATTCCAAATTAACCAACTATCTATAGTTCCGAAAGCTAGCTCTCCATTTAAAGCTTGTTTTTTTAATTCAGGATCTTGATCTAAAATCCATTTTATTTTTGTTCCAGAAAAATAGGCATCTAATAAAAGTCCAGTTTTTTCATAAAAAACAGAAGCTTTTCCTGATTTTTTTAATTCATCACAAATAAAAGCGGTTCTTCTGTCTTGCCACACAATTGCTTTATGAACAGGTTTTCCAGTGGAGCGATTCCAAAGAACTGTAGTTTCTCTTTGGTTAGTTATCCCTATTGCATGAATTTGGGACGCTTTAGTATTGGTTTTTTCTAGTACTTCTCTTATGGCCAATAATTGAGTATCCCATATCTCTAGGGCATCGTGTTCAACCCAACTTTCTTTTGGAAAATGTTGAGTAAATTCATGTTGTGATGTACCAATAGTGTCACCATTTCGGTCAAATATAATTGCTCTAGAACTAGTCGTACCAGCATCTACAGCTAAAATAAAATCTTTCATATTTTAATATTATTTTTTGCTCTATTTGAAAATGAATATTTTACTAGGATTATGTTTTATGACATTAAATTACCTTCTTCATCCCACTTAGCAATGTCATTACGTTTAGATTGGTCAACAAACTTCGGCATCCATGAAGCATCATAAGACATTCCGTGATCTTTCAAAACATCTTCGGGCACACCGTCCCAAACGTTCGGTTGGTTTCCTTTATAGCCTAATTCTTTAATCCCAATTGCAGAAGTAAAATATCCTGTCATGACTAAATTTCTCATTAAGGAAAAGAATTTAACTTCTTGTTTTTGCTCTCCTTTTGATTCGGGATAGGCTATTTGATCTAAAATTTCGTGTTGCTTGTCTTCGGTAATATTTATAAAATCATTATCAAAATGTCTATTAGCATGATTGTCAAGCCACATAATTCCACCTCTTATTGGTGTTTGAAGTCCAGGGAAATCTTTAGCCATAAACTCTATAAATTTAGGCACACCAGCATCTTCAATTGTGCCATCAGTAGTTGGAGGTAAAATTAAATTTGCGAGTCGAGTGATCACATTTATTTCGGTATTTTCAAAATATTGGGTAGCAAGTAATTTTTCATCTCTTGCGGCCTCCTCTGGAGTTCGTCCATATTGATATTCCCATATTTTTTCATTGATTGTTTCTTCAGATGCTGATATACAACTCTCAAGGGCCAATCCTCCCGCCATGCTTCCTAAAAAAAGGGAACGTATACTATCTCTTCTATTCATGACTATATATTTTGTTTTTTTAATTCTTCAATAATAAATTCTGAGGTTCTCCACGAAAGTGCCATAATTGTCCAGGTTGGATTTTTATCTGCTTGTGAAACGAAGGGTCCAGCATCAACAACAAAGACATTATCAACATCGTGAAGTTGTTCAAATTCATTTACAACTGATGTTTTAGGATTACTCCCCATTCTTGTAGTACCCACCTCATGTATAATCCTACCTGGATTAAGTAAACCATAATCTTTATCTGCTCCAGGTTTGTCACCTAATACTTCACCTCCCATGTTATGAATAATATTTTCAAACGTTTCATGCATGTGACGGGCCTGCTTTCTTTCGTGGTCAGACCAACTATAGTTGAATCGTAATACTGGAATTCCAAATTCATCCACAGTTGTAGGGTCAATTTCACAATAGTTATTGACATTAGCAATAGATTCTCCACGTCCTGACATTCCCATGACAGAACCATAGAATTTTTTTACATCTTCACGTAATCCATTTCCGTAGCCACCAACCTTAAGTCCAAGATATTTATTTAAACTATTTGGATCAAATCCAGTCCCGTAACTTGGCATGCCTAAACCTCCCCATACCTCAATATGGTATCCTCTTGGGAAGTCTAATTTTTTATTATCGAGCCACCAAGGTGAGTATAAGTGCATTCCTCCAACTCCATCTTCGTTATAGCGTTTTCTATTCATCATTTCTGGAACAAATGCCATACGATCACTTCCAGTAGAATCATGTAAATATTTCCCTACCATGTTACTGCTGTTCCCTAAGCCATTTGGATGCTGAGGACTTTTAGAATTAAGTAAAATTCTGGCAGTACTACAGGCAGATGCTGCTAATACAACCACTTTCCCAGAGATACGGTATTCTTTTCGGTCTTCTTTATTAATGTATAAAACACCAGTAGCTTTTCCTTCATCATTTACGGTTACTTCTCGCACCATACTATTTACATAAAGATCAACTTGACCACCAGATTTTTGAGCAGGGAAGATTAGGCATGAACCTGCAGAGAAGTCACCATATACAGAACAAGATCTACTACACTGGTTACAATAAAAACAAATACCACGTTCATTATTAATCCTTTTGGTTAAAATAGAAAGTCTTGAAGGCATTACTTTAACTCCAGATTTTTCAGCTCCTTTTTTATAATATAATTCGTGTAATCTTGGTTTAGGGGCAGGTAGGAAAAAACCGTCAGGTTCATTATACATCCCTTCTTTACTTCCAAAAACACCAATAAGTTTATCCACTTTATCGTAATAAGGTCTTACATCCTCATAACTAATTGGCCAGTTTTCTCCCAAACCATCCCTATCTTTTCCTTTAAAATCCCGAGGGCCAAAGCGTAAAGAGATACGCCCCCAGTGATTTGTTCTTCCACCTAGCATACGTGATCGAAACCAATCAAACTGTGAATCACCTACTTGATTATAAGGTTCTCCTTCAATTTCCCAACCGCCATAGGCCATGTCAAATTCTCCAAAAGCACGTGTAGTTCCAGCCCCTCTTCTTGGTGATTCATGTGGCCATTTAAGCTGAGTTTGTTGTGCTGGATTTGCTGGATCAAAGTAGGGACCAGCTTCAATTACTGCTACTTTTAAACCAGCTTCAGATAATACTTTAGTCGCCATTCCACCTCCTGCTCCAGAGCCAACAATAACTACATCGTATTTTTTTTCATTTTCAATTATTTCCATTAATTTTTGGTATTAAAACATTGCTTTTGAAGTAATGTTATGATTTGTTTTATTTTTATACTTGGTAAAGGAAAATCCTTTATGGATACTAAAGGCTCCTATGTCACCTTTTTTATTTGTTGCTAAATACGCTACTTGAAAATCAGGTTTACCGTTTTGTTTTTCAACAATTCTTCCTACGGCTTCCTCACAGGCTTCTTGTGGTGTTCTGCCTTGTCTCATAAGTTCTACTATAAGAAAACTTCCTACTGTTTTTATAACTTCTTCGCCAAGACCAGTTGCAACTGCTCCTCCTATGTTGTTATCTATGAATAGACCTGAACCAATAATAGGGGAGTCTCCAACGCGACCTTTCATTTTATAAGCAAGACCACTAGTTGTACAGACACCCGATAGCAAACCTTCCTGATCACAGCAAAGCATTCCAATGGTATCATGATTTTCTATATTAATTTCAGGGCGATAGTTTCCATTTTCTAACCATTTTCTCCAAGCTTTTTTTCCTTCATCACTCAATAAGTTTTCAGGAAGATATCCTTGACTAATAGCAAAAGTTCGAGCGCCTTCACCCGCTAAAATAACATGTGGTGTTTTTTCCATAACCTCTTTGGCTAGTGAAGCAACATGAGTGATATCTTCTACAGCAAGAACGGATCCACAGTCACCTTTATGATTCATTACACAAGCATCTAAAGTTACTGAGCCATCCCTATCAGGTGTTCCACCTCTACCCACAGTTGTATTTAAAATATTAGACTCTTCAAAAGCCACGCCTTTAACAGCAGCATCAAGGGCATTAGCACCATTATCTAAAGCTTCACCTGCAATTTTAGTTGCCTGCGGAACATTCCAAGTGCTAATTGCATATGAAATGTGTATGTTGTTAGTGTTTAAGGGTTTGACTATTTTTTTTGCTTTCAGGATGCTCGGAGCAACTAAAACACCTAGAGTGGTTAATGAACTTTGTCCTAAAAAAAGCTTTCTTTTCAATTGGTTAACAATATAAAAAGATTTTTTTTAAAAGAAAATTTGTTCTCAATAAAACATCTTTTTAGAGAGTTATTTTAACTTTGTTTAAGTTAATAAGAATGAATTATGATTGTAGAAGTTTGTGCAAGTTCAATTGCCTCTGTTAAAAATGCTGCACAAGCAGGTGCAGATCGCATTGAATTGTGTAGCGCTCTAGGAGTCGGAGGAATTACACCTTCAAAAGGTTTAATAGCTGAGGCAGTTGCTTTGGATTTATTGCCTATTTATTGCTTAATACGACCTAGAGAAGGTCATTTTATATATACAGATTCAGAAGTTAACGTTATAAGTCAAGACGTCTTACTTGCTAAAGAAATGGGCTGTAAAGGTCTTGTTTTAGGGGCACTAACTCAAAATTTTAATTTAGACAAGAAACGTTTGAAGCATTGGATTTCATTGGCCGGTTCTATGAGTTTAACATTTCATAGAGCTTTTGATGTGGTTACCAGCCCAATAGAGGCGCTACAAATATTGATAGATTTAGGGTTTAATTCTGTCTTAACTTCGGGGCAAGAAGAGAAGGCAATCGATGGTCTCGTTAATTTAAAAAACTGGCATAATAATCTAGGTGCACAAATAACAATTATGCCGGGAAGTGGAATAAATGCTTCAAATTGTTTAGAATTTAAAAAATATGGTTTTAAAGCACTTCATCTTTCAGGCTCTAAATTATTACCTTCAATTTCAATTCCTGAAAAAGTAAATTCAAAAATATCATTCTTACATCAAAAAATTGGAGAAAGTAATCAGAAAAATATTCGAGCAGTTGTCGACAAATTGACTAATTAAATAAAATGGCAATACCTCCTATAGCAGTGAAAAATAAAATTAGCTTGCGATAGTGGTCATCTTTGATTTTTTTAACAATAAAAACCCCTGAAAATAATCCAATAATGACAAATGGCACCAGCTCAATACTTTTTAGAATAGAAACTTCGTTTATAGTTTCCCAACTCCAAATGTGAAAAGGTAATTTAAATGTATTTATCAAAAAAAAAAGCCATGCAGCTGTTCCAATGAAAGTGTTTTTAGGAAGGCGCATCGCTAAAAAATAAATATTAGAAAATGCTCCTGCTAAATTTCCTATCATGGTTGTAAAGCCTGCAAGAATACCCATAGAACTAGCAAAAGTCCAATGCGAAGGTATAGTTTTATCTCTTTTATTTTCCCAATAATACATTAAGGCAACGCTAAAAAGAATTATTGAAGCCATCCCATATTTAAAAATATCCTCTGAGATAAATTTTCCGCCAAGAACTCCCATAAGAACACCTGCTATCATCCAGGGTAGTAGTTTGGCTATATATTTCCATTTCACATGCCTTTTGTAATAGATAATTGCAAAAACATCTCCCACCAATAAAAGAGGCATTAGTACACCTGTTGAATTTCGTGCATCATACACTAATGCAAAACCAGTAACTATTAATGCTGCAATACCCTTGAGACCAGATTTTGAAACACCAAGTAAAAAAGCACAAAAAGCGGCAAGTGTAAAATTAAAAAGAGAAAGTGAACCCAAAAGGCATCATTTTTTTAATGAATTTCGAAGATACTACTTATTTTATCTAGTGATAAAACCTTTACTAAATCACTCAATTTATCCATATTTGCAAAAAAAAATATTCATTAATTGAATTCAACTTTTTATAAGGCCGTAAAATATATGTTACTTAGTACATTATCATTTGCTTTTATGAATGCTATTGTAAAGTATTTAGTAAATTTTTCAACCTTTCAACTTGTTTTTTTTAGGTCCATAGGTTCATTACTAATAACGTATAGCTTTCTAAAATCTAAAGGGATTCCGCAGTGGGGAAATCAAAAGAAATTATTGATTCTTAGATCTTTAGTGGGTTTAACTTCAATGATTTTATTTTTCTGGGGATTACATTATATATCTATGGGAAGTGCAGTAACTCTTCGCTATATATCTCCAATTTTTGCTGCTTTATTGGCAGTAGTATTTCTTAAAGAAGTAATCAAACCTATACAATGGATTTTTTTTTTCATGGCGTTTGTAGGAGTTTTTCTTATAAAAAGTTTTGACAGCTCTGGATCAAGTTTTGGAGTTCTTTTAGTCTTATTGGCCGCTTTTTTTTCTGCCATTGTGTACATTTTAATTGCAAAAATTGGAAGTGGAGATCACCCCGTAGTTGTTGTTCATTACTTTATGTTACTCGCTACAGTTGTTGGAGGAATTGGAAGTTTTTTTTCTTGGAAGACCCCTTCTGGTGAGAATCTAATTCTTTTAATTAGCTTAGGTTTTTTTGGTTTTTTTGGACAATTATTTATGACTAAAGCTTTTCGAAATGGTGAGGCACACATGGTGGCACCTTTTAAGTACGTAGAGGTATTATTTACTCTACTGTTTGGTTTTTTTGTGTTATCAGAACAGTATGATTTTTTTCAACTATTAGGGACTTTTTTAGTTATTTTTGGCTTAGTTTTTAATATTTTATATAAAAGTTATCTTAAAAAAAAGTAAAAAAAACACCCTAAGGTGCTTTTTTTCAAAAGAGTTCACTTTTACTTAGACCATTCTTCAATGGATTTAGTATTTAAACGAATATAGTCTTTATTACCTGCCTCTTCCGCTAACCTCAAAGAGGTTTTAGCAGCTAAAATGGCAGCTTCTGTTTCTTTTAATTCTGCAAGGATAAGTGATTGTTGACGATACATCCAGTATTTCCCTTCATCAAGATCAATTGCTTTAGCAATCCATTTCTTAGCTTGTCTTAAATCCTTTCCAGTTTCTCTATAATAAATGGCAGCACTATAGTAATCTCCAGATTTGGGGGATCCTTTCATGGTTTCCTTGATTGAAGCCATTGTTTTTTTATTTGTAGGTACTTTAAAAGGAATTTTAACCTCGGTGTTTTCCCATTTAATATTTAGAGTAGCTCCAGTATTATTAAGATCATCAATTGAAATAGTAAAAGATTCCCAGGTAGTTTCAGTTGTATGAGGAACAACTTCCGCAACCGCTACAATTAAGTTCGTATTCCAGTTTTTTGGGAGCCCAGAATTTTCAGTATTACTGTAGAAAAAAACCTCCCATAAGGTTTTGCCTGGACGAATAAATAAAGCATAATTTCCTTTAGCTATTTTGGTGCCATCTAAAATTACATCATCAGAAAAGTTGATCATGGTATTTTTGTTAGCACCAGCTCTCCATAGTTCTCCGTAAGGGACTAGATCACCCATTACGGTTCTGCCCCTTAGTGCAGGTCTAGAATATTCAATAGTCACTTCAGTTAACCCAACAGTTTGTTGAATTTTACTATATGGGCTAGGTTGTGGCGTTAAGATTTGAGCAAATCCAAAAGAGCTTATCAAAAGCACTAAATATTTCAATTTTTTCATGATGTTTTTTTAGTTTGTCAAATATAATTTATTAACGGATGTTTTTTATTTATTATTCTAAATTAAATCAACTGAATATTTGTTGTTTAACCATGTGTTATAATATTTAAACATTTAGTAGATTTGTTCTTATAAAAAAATAAATGAAAATATATCGTTTAAAAACGGTTCAAAACCTTCCAATTTCTCAAAAAAAAGCATGGGATTTTCTTTCTGATCCAAAAAATTTAAAAAGGATTACTCCTGACTATATGAGCTTTAATATTTTAGAAGGAGCCGCAGATAAAATGTATGCAGGACAAATCATTCAATACATTGTTACGCCATTATTAAATATACCAACAAAATGGGTCACTGAAATAACTCATGTTGATGAGGGGAATTATTTTGTAGATGAGCAACGTTTTGGCCCATATGCACTATGGCACCATAAACATTTTATTAAACCCATAAAAAATGGAGTAGAAATGATTGATATTATTGATTATAAAATTCCATTAGGAATTTTAGGTCAATTAGTCCATCCAATTATAGTAGCACCCAAATTAAAAGAAATTTTTGAATACAGAGAAAAAGCACTTATTAACCTTTTTGGAGAATATACAAATGATGAAAAATAAAAATATATTAGTGATCGGTGGAAGTTCAGGCATTGGCCTAGCTTTAGTTACATTATTATCACCAGATAATAATGTTTATGTTGCAAGTCGTTCTAACGAAGGAATTGCTGGTCTGAAGGTTAATTACATTCCTTTTGATGCTACTAAAGATAGAATTGACACCTCACTTTTACCTGAAACTTTAGACGGTTTTGTATACTGTCCAGGGTCCATTAACTTAAGGCCCTTTAAGGGGCTGAAAATTGAAGCCTTTACAGATGATTTTGAGATTAATCTTATGGGTGCTGTTAAGTCCTTGAAATCAGTCTTAGGATTGTTGCAAGCAAGTGCTAAAGCTTCAGTTGTTTTTTACAGTACTGTAGCCGTCCAAACGGGAATGCCCTTTCACAGTTCTATTTCTGCTTCAAAAGGTGCTATAGAGGGATTAACTAGGTCTTTAGCAGCAGAGTTTGCTCCTAAGATTAGGGTAAATGCGATTGCACCTTCAATCGTAGACACTCCCTTAGCCTCAAAGTTTTTAAATAACGATATTAAAATGGGAAAAGCTAATGAGCGTCATCCGCTTGGAAGAATTGGTACTGCAAAAGAGTTAGCAGATGTAACAGCTTTTTTATTAGGTGATAAGAGTAGTTGGATGACTGGAAGAATATTACAAATTGATGGTGGAATTGGTAATTTAAAAACATAAACATATTAATGGAAAAAATCACATTATTTTGGTTCAGAAGAGATCTTAGGATTGAAGATAATTGTGGATTATTTCATGCTTTGAACGGTAAAAACAAAGTACTCCCCATCTTTATTTTTGATAAAGAAATTCTCAAAAAACTTCCGAAGCAAGACGCACGCCTTGAAATGATATTGATATCCTTAAATAATATTGATCTTGCTATGAAGGCTAAACGATGTTCTGTTGGAAGATTTCTTGGAACACCAAAGACTATTTTCCCAGAGTTAATAAAAAAATGGCGGGTTGAAAAAGTTATTTGTAATGAAGACTATGAACCTTATGCTACCAACCGAGATGCTGAAATTCGTCAACTATTAGAAAAAGAGGGGGTAGTTTTTGAAATGTATAAGGATCAGGTGATTTTTGCAAAAGATGAAATCGTTAAAAAAGATGGAAGCCCTTATAAAGTTTATACACCATTTTCAAGAAAATGGCTTGAACGTTTTGAAGAGAATCCATTGAAAACATATCCTTCAGAAACTTTATTAGGAAATTTAACTTTAAACGAATCGTTGCCTAAAATTAATCTTGCTGACTTAGGATTTGATAAAAGTACTATTGTAGAGCCAAAATATTCCTTTGATAATAAAGTTATTGATGAATATGAAGAGACAAGAAATTTCCCCTCATTAGACTCAACCTCTAGATTAGGATCTTATTTGCGTTTTGGAATAGTTAGTGTTCGTGCTTTGGTTCAAAAAGCAGCTTCGCGTTCTAACCATATTTTTTTAAAAGAATTGATTTGGCGTGAATTTTTCATGCAAATATTATGGCATTTTCCCCACACGTCTCATAAAAGCTTTAAGCCACAATACGATAAAATTGAATGGTTAAATAATCCAGTGGATTTTGAAAAGTGGTGTAAAGGTGATACTGGTTATCCTCTTGTTGATGCAGGGATGCGTCAGTTAAATCAAACTGGTTTTATGCACAATAGAGTGCGAATGCTTGTAGGGAGTTTTCTGTGTAAACACTTATTAATTGATTGGCGTTGGGGGGAAGCATATTTTGCTGAAAAACTACTAGACTATGAAATGTCTAGCAACGTTGGGAATTGGCAGTGGGTTGCAGGCTGTGGAGTAGATGCCGCTCCTTATTTTAGGATTTTCAACCCATCAGAGCAAGTTAAAAAATTTGATAAGGAGTTACGATATATTCAAAAATGGGTGCCTAATTTTCAGGAAATTGATTATCCCAACCCTATGGTAGATCATAAGAAGGCTCGTGAACGCTGTCTAATGGTTTATAAGACTGCCTTAAGTACTTTATGAAAAGAGTATTAAAACAGCATCTACCTCAAAAAACTTGCCTTAGCTGTAAACGTTCGTTTCATTGGAGAAAAAAATGGGAACGAGACTGGGAATCTGTAAAATATTGTAGTAAAAAATGTAAAGGAGTATGAAAACTGCTATTGTATGGTTAAGAAATGATTTACGTTTTCAGGATCAGGAGTCTTTTTATAAGGCATGTAATGATTTTGATAGGGTAGTGGCTTATTATACATTTGAGCCTAAAGAATTTTTAAATACACAATGGGGTTTTCAAAAATCAGGAGCCTATAGAATTAATTTTATCCTTGAAACATTAGCTGCTTTAAAAATAGAACTACTTCAAAAAAGCATAACACTAATTGTAGAAAATAAAACTGCAAGTGAGAGAATCCCTTATTGGGTTAATACAATTAACGCTTCCACTGTTTTTTATCAAAAAGAGTGGACTTCAGAAGAAAAATTTGTAACAGATTCTCTAATTGCCTCACTGCCAAAAAAAGTTATTTTAGATTCTCATTATGATCAATTTTTATTTCATCCTGAAGATCTTCCAATGACAATAGATTCAATCCCAGAGGTTTTTACTGTTTTCAGGAAACAATGCGAGAAATTTACTCAAGTAAGATCCTGTATTTCAAGTCCTAAACTATTGTCCAAAGATTCATTACTTGCCAAAACCTATCCACTCCTTTCACTTAAATCTCTAGGATTTAATTCTTTTGAAATACCTGTAAATACAGCATTTCCTTTTTCTGGAGGTACAAATTCAGCAATAGACCGACTAGATGATTATTTTTGGAAATCCAAACGGCTTTCATTTTATAAAAAAACAAGAAATGGAATGCTTGGTTCTAACTATAGCTCAAAATTTTCTCCCTGGCTTGCAAATGGATCACTTTCTGCTAAAACTATTTATTGGAGTATCAAAAAATATGAAAAAGAAGTTCATGAAAATGAATCAACTTATTGGTTAATTTTTGAATTAATTTGGCGTGATTATTTTAAATACATCTCCTTGAAGCACGGTACTAAGATATTTAAGTTGGGTGGAATTTTATCACAAAAGTATACTTGGAAAACTAACCATGAGATATATAAAAAATGGACAGAAGGTAAAACTTCAGAGCCTTTTGTTAACGCCAATATGATTGAACTTAAAAAAACAGGTTTTATGAGTAATCGTGGTAGGCAAAATGTAGCAAGTTATTTCACAAAAAATATGTTAATGGATTGGCGAATGGGTGCCGCATATTTTGAACAACAATTAATAGATTATGATGTTCATAGTAATTGGGGAAATTGGATGTATGTTGCTGGAGTAGGAAATGACCCTAGGGATCGAAAGTTTAACATTCAGTTTCAGGCAAGTAGATATGATGCTAAAGGCACATATCAAAAAAAATGGCTTCAAAATACCTTATTTAAATGATTTTAAGACTTATTCTCGGTGATCAACTCAATAGTCAACATTCTTGGTTTAAAGAAGTGAATCCCTCTGTTTGTTACGTTATCATGGAAATGCGTCAAGAAACGGATTATGTAGATCATCACCTGCAAAAAGTTGTGGCATTTTTCAATGCCATGCGACAATTTAAAATTACATTGGAAAGTCAAGGACATATGGTTAGATATCTTGCTTTGGATTCACCAGAAAACAAACAAAACCTATTATTAAATCTAAACCTTCTAATTAAGGAATATAAAGTTTCACAATTTCAATACTTATATCCAGATGAATTTCGTTTGGACCAACAATTAAAAAAATTCTGTACTGCTCTTTCAATTCCATCACTGGCATATGACACTGAGCATTTTATGACAACTCGAATTTTTTTAACAAATTTTTTTGAAGGAAAAAAGCAATCAATAATGGAATTTTTCTATCGAAGAATACGAAAGGATTTTCATTTGTTAATGGAGGGGGAAAAGCCTCTAGGAGGTGCTTGGAATTTCGATAAAAATAATCGTAATAAATGGAAAGGATCTCCTGAGATTCCTGCACCTTTTATTCCCAATAAAGTTGCTTTAGAATCTTTAGTAAGCCTCTTGAAATCAAATGATGTCAATACATTGGGAACCATTGATGTAACAGCTTTTCTATATCCTTCAAATAGAGAAGAAGCCTTGCAACAACTACAGTATTTTAATGAGAATTTATTATGTCATTTTGGCACCTATCAGGATGCTATGAATACGAATGAAACCAACTTATTTCACTCAAGAATATCATTTGCTTTAAACACTAAAATGATAAATCCTTTAGAGGTTGTGGAGTCTGTTATTAGCTATTATCACGACAATACTAAAGACATTGAACTATCACAAGTTGAAGGATTTGTTCGACAAATAATAGGATGGCGTGAATATATGAGGGGTATTTATTGGCGTGAAATGCCAGAATATTCAAAAAAGAATGCGCTAGAGAATTATAATCCACTCCCTAATTTTTATTGGACTGCTGACACGAAAATGAATTGTCTAAATACTAGCATTCAAAACTCTTTAGATACTGGTTATGCACACCATATTCAGCGTTTGATGATTACAGGTAATTTTGCTTTGCTAGCACAAGTAAACCCTGATGAAGTTGATCGTTGGTATTTAGGTATTTACGCCGATGCTGTAGAATGGGTTCAGCTTCCAAACACGAGAGGTATGAGTCAGTGGGCAGATGGTGGAATTGTTGCCACTAAACCTTATGTTTCTGCCGCTTCATATATTAATAAAATGAGTAATTATTGTGATGAATGTATATATGATAAAAAGAAACGTGTTGGAGAAGATGCTTGTCCATTTAACAGTCTATATTGGAATTTTTTAGATGATAAAAAACAGTATTTTTATAAAAATAACCGAATGGGAATGATGTTACGATTATTAGAAAAAATATCTCCGGCAGATCTTGCTGATGTTAAAGAAAGAGCCTACAAAATTATTGCCAATCCTGATGCTTTTTAAGCGCAAATCTTTAAATATTGTCTGGCTAAAACGTGATTTACGACTTTTAGATCATGAGGCTCTGCATGCAGCTTTATCTAGTAAGAGACCTTGTCTTTTATTATATGTTTTTGAAGATATACTTGAAACGGATGCTCATTATAGTCTAAGACATTTTGATTTTATAAAACAATCCATTGTTCAATTAGATTCTCAATTAGCTCCTTTTAACTCAAAAGTAATGACCGTTAAAGGTTCATTTTTAGATGTATTAGAAAAATTAAAACAATTCTATAATTTCACTTTGTATTCACATCAAGAAACTGGGATTGGAATTACTTTTGAGCGTGATAAAAAGGTTAAATATTGGACAGATAAACATAAGGTTGTTTGGAATGAATATTTGCAACAAGGTGTTTTTAGAAGGCTCTCAAATCGAAAAAAATGGATTCAACTTTGGTCTAAGCATATGAATCGTCCTTTATTTAGTTTCTCTCCAAAAAACGCACAACTTCTTTCTTTAAATGAAATTTCTAGACTAGAAGCTTTATTTCCTCCTGTCTCTAATGAAACAAATTCTTCAAAATGGTTTCAACCTGGAGGAGAGCAAAATGCACATCGTTATTTAAATTCCTTTTTTGAAAAACGTTATTTAAATTATCAAAAACACATTTCAAAACCTGATTTGGCTCGTAAAAGTTGTAGTCGTTTATCTCCATACATTGCTTGGGGTAATATTTCAATGCGACAGGTTTTACAACGTACAGAAGAGGAAAAAGAAAATGGAAAAAGGAGTAGGGCTCTTTCCTCTTTTGAATCAAGATTACGTTGGCAATCACATTTTATTCAAAAGTTTGAAATGGAGTGCGGTATGGAATTTAACAGTATAAACAAAGGATACCATAGTTTACTAAAAGAAAAGCGCACAGACTATTTAAAAGCTTGGGAAACAGGACAAACAGGAGTTCCAATGGTAGATGCTGCAATGCGATGTTTAGTGTCTACGGGTTATTTAAATTTTAGAATGCGTGCACTTGTTGTTTCTTTTGTTATTCATCATTTGTGGCAGCCATGGCAAGCGATTTCTTCGTTTTTAGCTTGCCAATTTCTTGACTTTGAACCTGGAATTCATTTTCCTCAAATTCAGATGCAGGCAGGAGAAACAGGTATTAATACCCTTAGAATTTATAATCCAGTTAAAAATGGTTTAGAACATGACCCAGAAGGTATTTTTGTTTTGCAATGGCTTCCAGAATTACATAAACTACCACCTAATTTTATACATACTCCGTGGGAATTAACTTCTATGGAAGCAACATTGTATAATTTTGAATTGGGAGTAGATTATCCAAAACCCATCATAGATCTTGAAACGATGCATAAAAAAGCAAGTCAAATACTTTGGAACCTTAAAAAAAACACATTAGTGAAAAAAGAAAGTAAGCGCATATTAAACAAACACACTTTATCAATAAGATAATACCATGAAAAAGAAACTCGAACTTAATGAAATTCAAATTGATCGTGTTATTGAAATGGCGTGGGAAGATCGAACTCCTTTTGATGCCATTTTAATGCAATTTGGATTAAAAGAACAAGATGTAATAACTTTAATGCGAACAGAAATGAAGGCTTCTAGTTTTAAAATGTGGAGAGCTCGTGTTCAAGGAAGAAAGACGAAACATAGTAAAAGTCGTTCTGAAACTGTAGATCGTTTCAAGTGCACAAGACAAGGTAACATTAATAATAATAAAATTTCAAAACGTTAATTTTACACCCCTCTTTTTTTAACTATTGAAGCTACTGTGTTTTTACACGTTTTATTTTAGCTCCAATTTTTTGTAATCGATTTTCAATATCCTCATATCCTCTGTCAATTTGTTCAATGTTATGTATTGTACTTGTGCCTTTTGCAGAAAGTGCAGCAATGAGTAACGATACACCAGCGCGAATATCTGGGGATGTTAATGTAGCTGCTTTAAGTTTTGATTTAAAATCATGTCCAATAACAGTAGCTCTGTGCGGGTCACATAAAATTATTTTTGCACCCATATCAATCAATTTATCAACAAAAAATAAGCGACTCTCAAACATTTTTTGATGCACTAAAATACTTCCTCTTGCCTGAGTAGCGACAACTAAAACAATGCTTAAAAGGTCTGGAGTGAATCCTGGCCATGGTGCATCTGAAATGGTTAGAATAGATCCATCTATATAGCTTTGAACCTCGTAACCATCCGTATGTGCAGGAATATATATATCATCGCCTTTTTGTTCTAGTGTAATTCCTAATTTTCTAAAAATACTAGGCATTTGTCCTAAGTATTCCCATCGTACATTTTTTATCGTAATTTCACTTTGTGTCATTGCAGCTAAACCTACCCAGCTACCAATTTCAATCATGTCGGGAAGTATTGTGTGGATGGTACCTTTAAGATTTGTTACCCCTTCAACAACTAATAGGTTGGATCTTATTCCGCTAATTTTTGCCCCCATCCTGTTAAGCATATTACAAAGTTGTTGCAGATAGGGTTCGCAAGCAGCATTATATATAGTAGTTGTACCTTCTGCTAAAACGGCTGCCATAACAATATTTGCAGTTCCGGTGACAGAAGCTTCATCGAGTAGCATATCAGTTCCAATCAATTTTTTAGCCTCAACACTATAAAAATAATCTTCACGGTTATAGTTGAAGGTTGCTCCAAGTTTAATCAGACCTTTAAAGTGGGTATCTAATCGACGTCGTCCAATTTTATCTCCTCCAGGCCTAGGGATGCTTCCTTTTCCAAATCTAGCAAGAAGAGGTCCTACGAGCATTATAGAGCCACGAAGTCCTTTTCCATCGTTTTTAAATTTATCAGAGCTTAGGTAGTCAAGATCAATATTATTTGCTTGAAAGCTAAAATGACCTTTGGAAATTTTCTTAACCAATACTCCAAAATTTTCAAGGAGTTTGATGAGTTTATTGACATCTACAATGTCAGGTATATTATGAATGTTTACGACTTCTGGCGTGAGTAACACTGCACACAAAATTTGTAAAGCTTCGTTTTTTGCTCCTTGGGGAGTTATTGATCCTTTTAGAGGTTGTCCCCCTTCAATGATAAATGATTCCATCTACTTTTAGTAACGTTTTCTTATGTTTCTTTTTTTTGCTTTATGCATGTTACTTTTTGGGCCATTTCCATTTTTTGATTTCAACTTTAATAAATCATTAGAATCTGTTAAAGGTAGTTGTGATGCTACAACTTTTAATTTTCCGCCAGACAGTTCATCTAAGTGCCCCATAATAACATCATCATCAACGGTATCTTTATTCCAACCAAGGAAACATTTTTTCATATGGTTGGCAATTGTATAAACCAAGACCTCTTTCATTTCATTCTCTTCCCAGTTCATAGCCACATCAATCATACGTTTTATATTATTTCCATAAAATCGGTATTTAGGATAGTTCTGAGGATAAGGAAGTTTCGCAGGTTTTGCATTGAGAATTTCTTTTTCCGGCATTTCAAAAGGACTTTCAACATCGATGTCAAAATTAGCCATTATGAAAAATTGATCCCATAATTTGTGTTGAAAATCTGGAACATCCCTCAGGTGGGGATTAAGATTTCCCATCACTCCAATAATAGCTTTCGCTTTTTTATTGCGCTCCAAGACATCTTCAGTTGCCATGGTTTGTTCAATCATTATGTGAATGTGCCTCCCATATTCAGGGATGATTAATTGCTTGCGCTTTGTATTGTACTGCAAGGTTTCCATAAAAAAAAGGTTACTAATTACTTAGTGAAGTAAAATTATATTGCAAATTAATAAATTCAATTGAATCGCCACTACTTTATTTCATAATTACAAGGCCATTATACCCTCTAGTTGACTTGCTTTTTTGTAAATCGAAATAACTGCATCCGCACTTTTCATTTTGACTTTAATGGTTAAGCTAGTAAAAGTCTTTTTTGAAGATAATTTTTGAAAGAATTCAGCCTGTTTTCCATTGAAATAAGATTTCAATGTTTCTAGATGAAGCGCCTCTGATTTTATGACAAATTTAAACATATATATTCCAGGCCAGGCTTGTGATTCAACGAGTTGCCCATGAAATCTTGAATAAAATTCGTCGGAGTTAGTATTGTTTTGCAACAAGGCGAGTATTTTTGTGTAAAGATACTGGTTTTTACAATTGATTAATAGTGCTTTATGAAAAACAAAAGAATCGTAATTACTGGATGTCCTGGCGCAGGAAAAACAAGTATAATTAAAGGTCTTGAGGATAAAGGATATTCTGTTTTTGAAGAGTATTCAAGAACCTTAATTGATGAAGGCAAGGCAACTGGAAAAGCTAATTTTTTTCTTTCGAACCCTGAAGAGTTTAGTGAACTCTTATTTTTAGGAAGGAAAGCACAGTTTAAAGCATTTTCCTCACTTTATGTTGATGCTGCAAAGCCTTTCGTTTTTTTTGATCGTGGTATTCTAGATATATACGCTTATTTACTTGCTGTTAAAGGAAGAGATGATTTTTGGGAAAAAAGAATAATACCTTTTAAGTATGATCTTGTTTTTTTGGTTGAGCCCTGGAAAGAAATCTATAAAAAAGACACTCAAAGAATGGAGACATTTATTGAAGCTAAACGTTACTTTCCTTATATCAAAAATCTATATAAGCAATCTCATTTTATTGTTACAGTTCCTAAAGACACGATAATAAATCGTGTTCTTTTTATTGAACATTATATAAAATTGCATGGATAAGGAAACACTCTTGAAAAAACATTGGGGCTTCAAAACCTTTAAGCCATTACAAGAAGACATTATTCTCTCTATAATGGCTGGACACGACACCTTTGCATTACTTCCAACAGGAGGCGGAAAGTCATTGTGTTATCAATTACCAGCACTACTTAAGGAAGGTTTTGTTTTGGTTGTTTCACCTTTAATAGCTCTTATGGAGGATCAAGTTCAAGACTTATTAAAACGTGATATTAAAGCCATGTATTTCGAATCGCATAAAAAAAGTATTTCTTTGACTCAGCAACTAGATAATTGCACCTTCGGTGGCTATAAGGTAGTATATGTTTCTCCAGAGAAATTAACTAATGCTTTATTTTTACAACAAATTGTTCGTGCGCCAATTTCTTTAATAGCGATAGATGAAGCACATTGCATTTCTGAATGGGGTCATGATTTTAGACCTGCATACCGAAAAATTAATCTATTACTTGAACTACTCCCTGAGATTCCAATATTAGCTCTCACAGCTTCAGCAACATCTGAAGTTGTTCGTGATATTCAGACTCAATTAATATTGAAATCACCTAAACTATTTCAGCAGTCGTTTGAACGCCCTAATTTATCCTATAACATATGGAAAACAGACGATAAGTTAAATGCTGTGATTCAAATTTTAACTCATCACAAAGGTAGTAGTATAATTTATTGTAATACACGTAAACAATCGGAGCAGTTGGCACGCAAAATGATTCGTCATGGTCTTGTTGCTGATTTCTTTCATGGAGGCCTTTTATTAAAAGAGAAAAAGTCGAAACTAAGTGAATGGCAAAAAGGAACATTACTCCATATGACTGCTACAAGTGCTTTTGGAATGGGAATAGATAAATCCAACGTTCGAACTGTAATTCATATGAACCTTCCTGAAAGTATAGAACATTATTATCAAGAAACAGGAAGAGCAGGTAGAGACGGTGATTTAGCCCATACTTTTTTAATATTTAGTGAATCTGATTCAGAGGAAACCAAACATCACCTTTTAAACCGACTACCTTCGACAAAAGACTTAAAAGAAATATATAAAGACTTATGTAATTTTTTACAAATTGCCTACGGAGAAGGAGAGGGTATCATACATGAGTTGGACTTTGAAAGTTTTTGTAATCAGTATAACCGAAACTTTAGAAAAACATTATATTGTTTAGAGCAATTCGATAGAGAAGGAATTATATCTCTTAATACGTCTAATAAAAAGCATATTGATATTAACACTAAATGTTCTGCCCACCAAGCTACTGAATTTATTATATCTCAAAATACTCCAGCTAAAGTATTGGAATATTTAATGCGGCAAAACCCTTATTTTTTTAAAGAAAAAACTCAAATAAGTCCAGAAAAAATAATTGCTGAATTACGTCTTTCTTCTGACCAATTTACGGAAGCTTTAGAAAGGCTTGAGCGAGACGGAATACTGGATTTTACTAAGCAAAAAGCCTATTTTTATTATATTCCTAAAACCCCTAGGGAAGATAGCTATACTCTACAAACTTTAATTAAAAATAATACCAACTTACATCAACAGAAGAAACTAAAAATTGATGCAATGATTGCATTTGTAGAAGATGAGACTAACTGTAAGCGCAATAAAATTTTATCATATTTCGGAACTTTATTCGAAGGGTTATGTCATCAATGCTCTTCTCGTTCTTGTGCTAGTTTATATATTACAGAAAATGATTTTGAAAAGAAATTAATTCTACTCCTAAAAGATCATCCTCAATCTATTCAAGACCTAAATGAAAAGTTGTATTTTGAACCAGCTGCTTTAAAAGAAGTTATAGAAAGATTACTAAAAACAAAAAAAATATATATTAATCACTTTCAACAATACCATTGGGTCAATGAATGAATCCCCCTTACTTCCAAGAGTAATTTTTTATGGTACTCCAGAATTTGCTCGTTATTGTTTAGATGCATTAATTGTAGCTGGATATCCTATAATTATGGTTATTACTGCTCCCGACAGAAGGTCGGGAAGAGGAAAAAAAATAAACTCCTCTGCGGTTAAAGAATATAGTGTCAAAAAAAAATTACCACTTTTACAACCAGAAAATTTAAAAGATTCAAATTTTGTTTCCCGTTTAAAGAATCTTCAACCTGAAATTCAAATAGTAGTTGCTTTTAGAATGTTACCTAAAGTAGTGTGGAAAGTACCTTCTTATGGGACTATCAACCTTCATGCCTCTCTTTTACCGAATTATCGGGGTGCTGCTCCTATTAATTGGGTGCTTATTAATGGTGAGAAAAAGACAGGGGTGAGCACTTTTTTAATTAATGAGCAAATTGATACAGGAGCTGTTTTGTTACAAAAAGAAGTTTCTATTGGTAAAGAATATAACGTGGGAATCCTTCATGATATTCTTTCGAAACTAGGAGCTCCATTAATTATAAAAACTATTGAAGGATTAGTTTCAAGATCTCTAAGCGCTATAAACCAACAAATTTCTGGGCAAGAAAAAGAAGCACCAAAGTTAACAACTGAGAATACCCGCTTGGATTGGACACTTCAAATTGAGCATATTCAAAATAAAATTAATGGGCTAAGTCCTAATCCTGGAGCATGGACATTTTTTAAGAATAAAGGTGAGAAGGGGAGAATGAAGATTTTTAAAGCTAAAGTAGTTACCTCTTTACCCAATGAGTCAATAAATAAAATTATCGTAAAACAAGGTGAAATTTTAATTGTAATTAAAGATGGCTATTTAAATTGCGTTGAATTACAGCTTCCAAATAAGAAACGAATGACCGCTAGTGCTCTATTAAATGGGTATTCTTTTGACGAGAATGCAACTGTTTTATAGCTTAACCCCATCTCATTATTAACAAAACCTCTTACTTATTAACAAAAGGGCTAATTTTAAAGCGTTTTTGATGTCTACTATCAAATTCCATATAAATTTGTTAAATAACCTTAATAAATATAAAATATTATGAACAAAACAGAATTAATTGACGCAATGTCAGCAGATGCTGGAATTTCTAAAGCAGCAGCAAAAAAAGCACTTGAATCATTTTTAGGAAGTGTAGGTGGAACTCTTAAAAAAGGGGGACGTGTTTCTCTAGTAGGTTTCGGATCTTGGTCAGTATCTAGAAGAGCAGCTCGTGATGGAAGAAATCCTCAAACAGGAGCTACTATCAAAATTAAAGCTAAAAATGTTGTAAAGTTCAAAGCAGGTGCTGAATTATCAGGTTCTGTAAACTAAATCTTTACATTGAATAATATAAAAAGCTCCCTTGTGGAGCTTTTTTTATATATTAGAATTTATGAAATCTGGAAAATTTCTTATAGCAACCCCATCTATTTTGGGAGACACTAACTTTCATCGCGCCGTTATTCTTTTAGTAGACCATAAAAACGATGGTACAGTTGGCTTTATTCTCAATAAGCAATTAGAATATACATTAAATGATGTAATGGATGGGATTAATTTTGAAATCCCTCTTTACTTTGGAGGCCCTGTAGAAGATGACAATCTTTTTTTTATTCATCGTTCTTCGCACTTAATTCCCAATAGTCTCTGTATAGAAAAAGATCTGTATTGGAGTGGTGATTTTAAGACGGTTGTCGCTCAAATCAATAAAGGGACACTTACTAAAAATGAAATCCGTTTCTTTTTAGGATACTCTGGTTGGACTGAAGATCAATTAGAAAATGAAATATCTTTAAAATCCTGGAGAGTTGTAGATGATATAACAAATAACACCTGGCTCAAAAAAAATCCTGTTAATTTATGGAGAGAGCATATGAAAGCAATGGGTGGTAACTATTTAATCTGGTCAAATACACCAAAAAACCCAAATTGGAATTAACCTAAGCTTTTTTTGAATTTTTCAAACAATGAGGCTGTCTTTCCTTTTGTGTAGTTTGTTTTTCGGTATTTTGTAATATTTTGAACACCTTGATTAAGAGATAGTACCATTAGTTCATCTGATTTTTGTAATTCAAATGGATTGATGGCTTGTTCTTTAAGCACATAAATAGTTTTCCCCTCTAAAATCCATTCATTAAAAGCTGATCTTAAAGATAAATCTTGACAACCAGACTCTAGATTTGGAGTATAAATAGTATTACCGTGAAATAAGTAGAGCGTTCCTTTAATTGATTCTGCTAGATTTTTTTGATCATTTAATAAAATACAATCGTCCAAACCATTTTCTATTGAATAACTAGTTGAAATAATTCGAAGTGAGTTGTTTGTGTATGTTAAATTTGAAAAAAAACCACTAGAAATCAACTCTTCTTTATAAAGGTCAACAGAATAGTAATCTAAGGGATTTACTGAAAATGGTAAAACTTTAGTTGCTGATATAATGAAATCAATATTTTCTTGATGTTTAATAAACGTAATATTTAAAAGAAAATCAGCTTCAATGGAGTCTTTGGATTTAATAGTTTTAATTAATTCATTTTCTAAATAGATAAGCGTATATTCAACAGGAATATTAAAACGATGTCTTCTAAGGGCAGCCATCATTCTGAAATAATGTAATTCCCAAAAAAGGAGATTATTTTTTTGATAACGAAGCGTTTCTTTTACGGAAAATCCAGTCAACAGGCTTTGTAAAATAGATTCTGAAGCTTCTGTAATACTGGAAATTAAGTTGCCATTACAATTAATCATTGAAAGGAATTAACTAGCACCTAGCACTTGTTTTAAATCTGAAATAAGATTGTCCCATAACATTTTAGATTCTTCAATTTCATCTTCATCTGAAAAGTCTGATATAATTAATGAAACATCTTTTGTGATCTCATCTACTTGAATTTTAAATTCGAAGTAGTATTTGTCTTGATCAGCATCGTTATTTTGCCATTGAAAACGAACTTTATCATTATTTTTTTTTTGTATCATTTTCGCATGCTCTTCTGAGTCATCCCAGATGAAAGTGAACATTTCTCCCCTAGAGTTTACATTATCTGCAAACCATTCTGAAAGTCCAGAAGGGGTTGATAGGTATTGAAATAATAACTGAGGTGATGAATGGAAATCATATTCTATGGAGTAGCTTTTTTTATCGCTCATGTTTAATTTTTCAAGTTCCCAATATATTGAAAAAACATTAAGAAGCATATTTATTTTTTAATATTTTATTGATTTTATTTTAAAATTTATTATTGGGACAATTAATAATTAGGCTATTATTTTAAAGTTCATCAATAATGAATTATTCATAATATATTTAGCTTTAAATAAAATGTTTGAAATTTAATATTCTTCAATACTTTCTGCTATTGTAACAAAAAAATTTATAAATCTTTCATTAATAAATCATCATTAATTTTTGTCTACTAAAAATTTAAGTGATTAAATTCGTCAAGAATGTTTAATTAAAAACATTAAAATTAGACTATTTATCACTTAAAATTAAACATAATAGTTTTTTATATGATTATATATGCATATCTTAAACATATATTTAATATAGAATTCACAAAAAATAATAATTATGAATGAATTTTTAATAACGATTGTATTTATAATAGTACTAGTTTTCGGTGTATATTCTTATGCCACGTATTTAACAAAATCCGGAAAAGCAGAAGATGCTGATGGAAATTTTATACCAGATGCTTGGGAAGAAAAATTTGGGTGGTTCTTTTCGTCTAAGGGAATCATAATGTTAATATTAGGAATTATTTTAGGATATGTCCTTGGTATTACATTCCCATATATGTAACGATAATTCTTTAAGAAAGAGTATAATTGTAAATGTATGCAATGTTTGAATGGTTGGGTAAAAGTTGCACATGTGATTATTGTGATTGCTTAGGTTGTGATTGTTCAAATAATACATTCACGTCTAGTAAGGTTTCTAGTTAAAAAAACCCCCTCAATCTAGAGCTTTTATAGATCTTTAATTTTTTATTCTATTGTAGACATTATCATTCCAGTAGCATCAAAATAATCACCTGATTCAAAAACTTTTAATTTTAAAATAGTCAAGATTATGCTTAATTATTGAT
>Ga0209091_10000508_pt1 | contig 36939 bp, 36 predicted proteins | sample ArcticOcean_MG_C_6_FD_187438 | JGI IMG/M metagenome (GOLD analysis project Ga0209091, IMG submission 187438) | Marine microbial communities from western Arctic Ocean - ArcticOcean_MG_CB8_128 (SPAdes) (version 2) | ecosystem: Environmental > Aquatic > Marine > Oceanic | place: Arctic Ocean...
GAGGAGTAACAGTACAACGATTATCTAGACCGAATTATAATCCTGTCATCTCGACCGTAGCGGAGAGGTCTCTCTTTTATACCCTTTATGAATATAAATAACCTTCGTTATTCCTTCAGAATCTAAGCAACTAACCACACAGTCTAAAGGGCCGTCTGCAATCCTTGTAGAATGCGCCCTTCATGTCATCTCTACCCTTCTCGGTCATCTCGACCGAAGCGGAGAAATCTGACTCGAAGGGCCACAAGGATAAGGAACAATAAAGTGACCGGCATACTCGACAAAAAAGACCTGGAAGCCAAAGCCGACACCATCGTCGAACGTATTCACACCTACCTGGACGCTGGTAAAAGAGTCTTCACCTCCAGCTCTTTCCAATCACAGAGCCTGCCGCTGCTCCACATCATCAGCCGGGTAGACCGCGACATCCCCGTTTACTACACCAACACCGGTTTCCTCTACCCAGAAACCGTCCAATTTGCCGATCAACTAAAACGGGACCTGGGCCTAAACGTCATCGCACTCCGCCCAGAAACGCCAAAGATCAAACAACTCGATACTGCAGGGCGTTTCTTCTACGCATCAGACCCCGATCACTGCTGCTACCTTAATAAGGTACAACCCCTGGAACCCGTCCTGATGGAACACGACATCTGGATCAACGGCGTCAGGGCAGACCAAAGCTCCGTGCGAGCAGCAATGGCTGAGGAAGAACCAGCGACCCACGACTGTATGCGTTACCACCCGATGTTAGGTTGGGATTCCAAAATGGTTTATTACTATAGAAAGTACCATGACCTGCCAGAACACCCTCTCGAAGCCCAGGGCTACCAGAGCATCGGCTGCGAACCCTGTACCTTAAAAGCAGGCGAAGGAAATGAAAGAAATTCCCGTTGGTTCGGCATGAACAAAACAGAATGTGGTCTAAACACAACCCTTGTAGCAGGCGGAAACTAGGATGAAAATCATGGTCACGGGCGGCGCCGGCTATATCGGCAACGAACTCGTCTATCGCCTTTCCGCAGAACCGGGTATCAAAGACATCCTGGTCTACGACAACCTGTGCAAAGGTAACTACAACCTGTTCACCGGTTTACGGAAGGTACCTACCAATAACGTTCGTTTCATTCAGGCCGATATTTTGGATTCGCGAAGTTTGCGTAAATACATGGACGGCGTAGATGTCGTCATTCATTTGGCGGCGAAGGTGGAAACACCATTCGCCGACCAAAACGCGCACGACTTCGAACAAACCAACCATTGGGGTACTGCAGAAATTGTATACACCGCGGAAGAGGTTGGCGTACAACGGCTGATTTACCTGAGTAGCCAGTCTGTCTATGGTCACGGTGAAGCGTCAGCAGCCGACCACCCCCGAGTGCCGGACAGTTACTACGGCATTTCAAAAATGCGAGGCGAAGATCATGTCATCCGGCTGATGGAAAAAATCCCGGTGCAGTTGATACGATGCGCCAACGTCTATGGATACTCTAAGAATCTGCGCGTAGAGACGCCTGTCAACCAGATGATCTTTGATGCCCATTTCACTAATCGAATAGCAATTCATGGGTCGCCGGAACACAAGCAAACCCACATTAGTGTTTACCGCTTGGTTGAGGTCATGGCGCGCATGGTGAACCGTGAAATGGAATCCGACGTTTACAATATGTCGCACAGGAAGATGTCGTCTCTCGACATGGTGGATGCTTTAAAAGAGCTCTACCCGTGTCTTGAAACTATTTTTGTTGACCAACACATTCCGTTACGTGACTTAACTATGGAGTGTGATGAACGCCTTCAGGAAATGTTACCTGAAGACACCACGATGGTTGAGGATTTAGTTAAGTTTCAAGAGCTCTTTACCTTCTAAAACTCTCGAATCGTTTGTTCTTAGGCAATGTGCTCCTATCTTTATACTGATTGCAGCGATGGCTTGTGTATCTTGTCTATTACTTGGCGCGGGGGTATTGCGTGCGCCGCTAGGATGATCAAAAAGCGTCTGGTGTCTCGGTCGGTCCTACCAATTTAGCTGTGTGAGAGTTGACAAAAGCAATGCTGGTGCCAGCAGAAACCCTAACAAGTGTCTGTTTGAAGATGATAAAATTGTTATCGAGGTAAATTTCGAACCAACCTTGAGGCCTAGTTCTTGACTAGTACTGTTTGAAGAGTACAATTCGCTTTCCCAAAATGACTTGGGTGTTTAGCTCAGTTGGGAGAGCGACGGCCTTACAAGCCGTAGGTCGCAGGTTCGACCCCTGCAACACCCACCAACAATAAAATTTCATTCTTTGGACCGGTAGTTCAGCTGGTTAGAATGCCGGCCTGTCACGCCGGAGGTCGCGGGTTCAAATCCCGTCCGGTCCGCCATTTTTATTATTGTACATCCAGCGATATCTTCCGATTGTGCAATTGGCTAAAGGTCGACAAAGCTACGCAGTAAAGGCTGTTGTCTTGCCTTTACTTGGTCACCTCGCACGTTTTCATTTTGACTCTGACTCTGTCAGAGCCAAACCTATCGAGCTATTAGCTCACAACTCGATCACTGACATCAGATTGAATGTCTGCGTCCGCGTGTTTATTCCACTAACGAGCTACTTCTTGTTCAAACGGTAAATTGCCTAAATGGGGTTTGGTGACCCGGACGTCTTCTGAGTAATTTTTTGTTGGCAAGTCCGATACAGCACATTCATTGTTGTCGTCTCGTCTTGCTGGTGTCGCCGATACGTCGGATTATCGACGATTGCTCAGTATCCAAAGAGGGATTGAGAGTATTATTTCGCTATCGATGACCAGCCTAGCTGCTGCCGCAGTAAATCGGTGCTGGAGAGCCATGAAGCGCACGCATTGACTAACAAAAAGCGAGTGGTTGAGAGTGTATACAGGCGTCTAGTTTCGGTTACCGCAGGAGGGGCGGCATGCTAAAAGCATTGGTCCACATCCTCGGCGGGAGAACTGCCAGTGGGTTTCCCAACAACTTCAGCAGGGACGCCAGCAACAGTGACATGCGCTGGCACGTCTTTCATCACAACACTGCCGGCGCCTACTTTGGCGCCTTCGCCGATGTCTATATTACCAATGATAGAGGCCGCGGCACCGATTAAGACGCCGTGCCGTACTTTGGGGTGGCGGTCACCCTGTACTTTGCCAGTGCCGCCCAGGGTCACACCATGGAGCATGGTGACATCGTCTTCCACCACGGCGGTTTCGCCGATAACAATGCCTGTTGCATGGTCAAACATGATGCCGCAGCCAATGCTGGCGGCAGGGTGAATGTCTACACCGAAGATTGCGCTCATCTGGTTCTGGAAGTAGAACGCCAGGCTGTGCCGTTCCTGCGTCCATAGCCAGTGCGCAATGCGATAAGACTGGAGTGCGTGGAAGCCCTTATAAAACAGTAAGGGTGTTGAATAGCTGTTGCATGCCGGGTCGCGCTCACGAATGGCCTTGATATCAATTTCTGCGGCGCGAATGATCGAGGGCTCTTCCCGGTAGGCTTCTTCGATAATCTCCCGGATCGCCATAGAAGACACCACGGAGCTATCCAGTTTGCCTGCCAGAAGGAAGCTGAGCGCGCCCTCAAAGGTATCGTGGTTCAGAACCGTCGCGTGAAAGAAGGTCGACATGATGGGCTCGAAATCGGCGCGAAGTTTCACCTCGTGGCGAATCGCCTGCCATAGTGAGCCTGCCGATGCGATGTCCTCGATATTGTTTTCTTCTGCCAGTTCCCTCGCGTAACGGGAGTTGATCCTGGAGTTCATGTCTTACCCTCTGCCTGGCGCGCAATTTTGCGCTGTTTTATAGGATTATCAAGGGTCAAACCATTCGATATTGGAATAATTACTATGTGTTTGCCGATAAATAGCGCTGAGAGATCTCATGATTGAATGGGCCGTAGAAGTGGCAGAGTCGATAAAGGGCGATCTCTGTTTGAATATTTCAGGTATCTGGCATTTAATGCGCCTCTTTGATGAATTTGGTGTGGCGTTAGATGGCTTCATTTAACCGTATAGGGCTGGTTGCTCGCGTTGCCAGTGACCAGGTGCGTGAGTCCCTGATAACTGTTGAACAATTTCTGCTTTCTAAGGGCGTTGAGATTGTTGTTGAGCAGGTGTCTGCTGCTGCCCTTGGTGGCGACAACAGGGCTATTTCCAGTCTGGAAGAGATGGGTGCCAGCTGTGATTTGCTGATTGCGGTAGGCGGTGATGGCAATATCCTGAGTACCGCCCGGGTAATGGCGCCCTTTGGTGTGCCCATTCTTGGGATTAACCGCGGCAAACTAGGATTCCTTGCCGATGTCTCGCCCGATGAAATTGAAGCGCGCTTAGGTGAAGTCCTTTCCGGCGACTACACCACGGAAGAACACTTCCTGCTGGAGGGCGAGGTTGAAGGTCACGATGAAGTGCCCTGCGCCCTTAACGAAATACTGATTCATTCGGTGAACATGCCGAAGATGATCGAGGTGGAACTCTACGTAAACGACCAGTTTGTCTACACGTTGAACTCAGATGGTTTGATTGTTTCATCACCAACCGGTTCAACGGCTTATGCGCTATCTGCCGGTGGTCCTATTATGCACCCAAGCCTTGACGCCATTGTGCTGGTGCCCATGTTCCCGCATTCACTCAATAACCGGCCACTGGTGGTGCCAGGAGGCGATGAAATCAGGATTGTCATCGGCTCCGACACTCAGATGAAAGCGAAAGTCAGCTTTGACTCGCATCTTGAATTCCAGATTGAACCCGGTGATTCACTTCTGATTCGTAAAAAGCCTGAGCATCTCGTACTGGTGCACCCTCCGGGTCACAGCTTCTATGGGGCCTGCAAAAGTAAACTCGACTGGGCCAGTCGTAATACCAATCATTGAATCGTTGTGGCGCTATTGGCCGTTGCAGGATTCGAATAGAGTTTCTGAATAAAAAAGCTACGTTCCATGATCTCTCGTCAGTTGAAAAATTTAGCCCTCTTTACTTTTATACTCGTTATTTTCAGTGCTCCAGCGGTCTTCGCGGTGCCTACGGGTCCGATTATCGGTAAAGTCACCTTGGTATTGGGCCAGGTGTCTGGACAGGATCAGGATGGTGATACGGTTGTGGTTGAGCGGTGTACTGATCTATATGGAGGCTATACCCTTGACACTGCCGCTGGCCGTGGCTACGTAGATCCAGACACCTAACGATGTTGGTGTTATTTCGGTGCCAGAATCTACGCCCGCTGGAGGTGCTGAGGAAATCGTAGATACCAATGGCAGCGCGTCTACTACTGAAAAATAAATCCAAGGAAAGGTTGTGTCTTAAAAAGTCGCTTTGATTACAGGGATCACCGGTCAAGATGGCTCTTATTTAGCTGAATTGCTGTTGGGCAAAGCCTATGTTGTTCACGGGATAAAGCGCCGTATCTCACAGCTTTACACCGACCGCATAGATCATCTATACCAAGACCCCCATGTCGACAACCGCAACCTTATTTTGCATTACGGTGACTTAAGTGATGCTTCCAACCTGACGCGTATTGTTCGGGAAAGCGAACCTGATGAGATTTACAATCTTGGCGCCCAGAGTCACGTGGCGGTGAGTTTCGATTTACCGGAATATACTGCAGATGTTGATGATCTGGCTACAGCCTGCGTGCATGTGATGGGGCTTGAGAAGTCAGTGATTGAATCTGCTACTGCGCCGATGTGTTCTCATATCAATGCCGGGACCGGGGTGGATGTCACTATTCGTGAGCTTGCCGAGACAATCAAACTAGTGGTCGGATTTGAAGGTGAGCTTAAGTCCGATGCCCGCAAACCCGATGGTACGCCGCGGAAGTTGCTGGATGTCTCGAAGATTAATTCACTGGGTTGGCGGGCGAAGATCTCGCTGGCCGATGGGCTTCGGTCAACCTATGAGTGGTTTCTGGCGAATCAGGAGTCTGTTAGAAGGTAGATCTCTCCGCTTCGTGGCTCCGCCACTCCGGTCGAGATGACGGTGTATTAAACTTCCGCCTCCAGTTGAGATGACGGGTTGGGGGCATCACCTTCCGTCGTTTCGACGGAGCCTGAAACTAACTCACCCGCCATTTCGACGGCGCCCGAAACTAACCCATCCATCATTTCGTCGGGGCCCGAAAAACTCGCTCGTCATTTCGACGGAGCCCAAAGGGCGATTGGAGAAATCTCCTGCTCGCGAGACTGTCTTTAGCGATCTCTCCACTTCGGTCGAGATGACCAGTGCGTGGGCCTAAGATGGCCGGAAGGTGTGTCTGAGGTGACGGCTTGGTGTGTCTGAGGTGACGGCTTGGTGGGCCTAAAATGACGGCCTGGTGGGTCTAAGGTGACGGCTTGGTTATAGGTCTTCAGGTGTGTCAACGTCCTTTAATACGCCAGGGTCATCTACAGTTACCTCGATCACCTTTGACGTGTTCGCGTTCATTACCGGCTTGGCACCTTTGTCTCCTGTTAGCACCGCTAGTTCATTGAAGTAGCTTGCTGCGAACCCCACTGGATGGCCGACTTGACCCTTGTGTGTTGGCGCGATTATTGGATTGTTTGTACGGTTAGCGGTGAAAGCCTCTTTCAAGTGGTTGATGGTCGCTTGTTGTAAGTGCGGCATATCTGCCAGGAATATAAAAACACCGTCCCAGTTATTCACTTGCCGTATTGTGTTGGCAAGGCTATGTCCCATGCCCAATGCAGAATCCGGCGCCTGGAAAATGTTAAGCTTTTGGTCGTTGATCAGGGTTGAGAGTTCTTCAGCAAGTGCATTGTCGCCGTAGCGCAGTGCCAGGGTGACTTCGTCGAAACAGGTGAGGGCCGTCGCAACTGATTGTTGAATCACCATCTTGCCATTGGGCAGTGTTGCTTTTCGTTTGTCGCCGCCAAATCGACGGGAGCTGCCAGCGGCTAGTACGATTGCACCAATCATTTATCCGGCAACGGCATGCTTCTGGCGGAAGTCAGCCTCCAGGGCATGGTCTTTTTCACTGCGAAGTGCCGTTAACTGCGCAAGAATAGCGATAGCGATTTCAGCCGGCGTTTTACTGCCGAGGGGCAGGCCAACGGGCGCGTGTAACTTGTTGATCTGCTGTTCGCTAAGATCAAGCTGCAAGAGCCGTTCACGGCGCTTGGCGGAAGTTCTGACCGATCCCATAGCGCCGATGAAGAATGAGTCGGTTGTTAGCGCCTCCATCAGGCCCATGTCATCGATTCGCGGATCATGGGTGAGCGCGATGATCGCCGAGAAGTAGTCGTCTGCATACTGACGAACGGCGTCGTCCGGCATGTCGTTCACCAACTGGGTACCTTCGATGGCCCACTGCTCAATCATTTCTTCACGTGGATCACAGACGACAACATGGTAGTCCAGCATCTGCGCCATCTGCGCCAGGTACTGTGACACCTGACCCGCGCCAATCAAGAACAACTGGTACCTGGGGCCGTAGGTTTGCACCAGGTGCTTTTCGTTGGGTGTGGCTGAATTTTTGAACTCGCCGGTGAACTGCAGGTGCTTGAAGCGATCCCTGTCTTCTACGGTGATTTCGCCGGTTGCGATATCAACTTTGCGTTCTATGCATTCCCGTTGCGCCAGGCGATGGGTGATGGCCTCAAATTGAGGCAGATTGGTTTTGCCCATCTGGGGTTCGACAACGATATGTAACTGGCCGCCGCAGGGCAGGCCGAAACGTTCGCTTTCTTCGGTCGTCTTGCCGTACAGCATGACCTCTGGGCTTTTGGTGGCGAGTTCTCCGTTAGTGATTTTTTCCAGCAGGTCTTCCTCGATGCAGCCGCCGGAAAGGGAGCCGGCAACATAACCGTCTTCGTTGCAGCACAGCAGTGATCCCACGGGCCGGGGTGATGAGCCCCAGGTTTTAACCACGGTGGCTAGCCAGGCTTTTTTGCCAGCCTTGATCCAGCGGGTCAGTTGGGACAGGACTTGTTGGTCTGCGTTTTCAATCATGTTTGTTGCTCTTCAGTAAATCGAGATCTCTCCGCTTCAGTCGAGATGACAGTGTTCTCTGCGCTCCGTCGAGATGACGGTGTTGTTCGGTTCTCGGCATTTCGACTGTAGGCGAAGCCGGAACGGAGAAATCTCGTTCCTGGATCTCTCCGCTTTGTTCGCTGCGCTCACTCCGGTCGAGATGACAGTGTTCTCTCCGTTTCGGTCGAGATGACAGTGTTCTCGTCACTCGGTCGAGATGACGGTGTTGTTCGGTTCTCGTCATTTCGACTGTAGGCTAAGCCGGAATGGAGAAATCTCATGCTCGCGAAGCTGCCTTGCCGTAGAATATCATTTTATACCTAATCCCTGTTCCCTTGCACAATCCCTTTTTACAGGATTTTCCTTGATCAACGCGCTCGAAATTCCGTCTGATATTAACCTTGCTGCCTTCAGCCGGTTCCTGTCATCCCGTGGGGTTAGGCACAGGATTACCGAACAAGGCCTGAACCAGGTGGTCTGGGTGCCAGGTGAGCAAGAACAGGGCTTTGTCCGGTCTGCCTATTCGCAATATACCGCTGGCGAACTTGAGTTGGATGAGGCGCCCATAGTGCAGACTCAGATGCAGATTGTCCCGCGGTTGTTGAGCGCCGTTCGCAGGTTTCCGCTGACCTTGTCGCTGATCGTTATTACTGCCCTGCTGTTTCCTGTGGGTATGGGCTTGGGCGACGGGGCTATTGATGGCCTGTTCGAACGATTGATGTTCCTGGCCTTAGGGGAGGTCAACGGCCAGCAGTATTTCACCACCATGAGCTATACCGTTGAGCAGGGGCAGTGGTGGCGTTTCATCACTCCTATGTTTATTCACTTTAGTTGGCTGCATATTGTGTTCAATCTTCTATGGGTCTGGGAGTTTGGCAGGAAAATTGAATTTACCAACGGTGCTGTTGTGCTGCTTGCTGTGGTGATTGCATCGTCTTTGGCGGCGAACGTCACGCAGTACCTGTTGTCCGGCCCAGGTCTGTTTGGTGGCATGTCCGGGGTAGTGTTTGGTTTGCTGGGCCACTCGTTGATTTGGAGTCGTCTTGTGCCGTCGAAAAGCATGGGTGTACCAAACGGCATCTACATTTTTATGCTGGCCTACCTGGTGATTGGTTTTACCGGGGTGATCGATTTGCTGGGGCTGGGCTCGCTTGCCAATGGCGCTCACCTGGGCGGATTGATCGGCGGCGTTGTTACAGGAGGCTTAGCTGGCCTTCTTGCGCAGCGGGGGCAGGCGCGTCCGTCGTGACCTCTACCTCGTAGCTGGTAAAACGCCTCAGGTTAATCACACCGACATCGAAGATCAGGTACTGGCCCTTAATGCCAAGTAGGGTGCCAGAGATTTCAGGTGTCTTGTCCAAATTAAGGGAAACGACCTTGGTGGGGTACTGTTCTACCGGGTAGGTCAGTGTTTGCACCTCTGCGTCCAGGATCGGCTGTATAGCCTGTATGCCGAAACGGTGAATGAGTGGGTCAAGGTCGGGCTTAAGTTCTGCGAGTAATTCATCGCGTATGGTCACCAGGTCCAGGTGCTCATTTTCACCACGCAACATTTTCTGCCAGTGGGTCTTGTCTGACACCAGCTTTTTGAACGCGACTTCCACGAAGCCCGATTGCTGCCGGGTCATGACGCTCATCACTGGCAGTGCCTGCACTGCGCCCTGGTCTATCCAGCGGGTAGGCAGGTTTTCTGGTCGGGTGATGCCGACTTTAATGCCGGATGAATTCGCCAGATAAACAATGTGTGGTTGCATGCAGAAGTTTGCTGCGAAGTCAGCGTCGCGGCAGGTGCCCTGATCGAAGTGGCAGCGTTCCGGGCTGACAATACACAGATCACACTGGGCGAGTTTCTTAAAGCAGGGGTAACAATAACCCTGGCTGAAGCTTTTTTTGCTGGCGCGGCCGCACTCAAGGCATTCGATGGTGCCCAGGTGTTGAAGGGTGACCTTCTGGCCTATGTATTCATTTAGGGGGTAAGCTTCGTCGTTCAACCGAAGAGAATATTGAACCGGGTTCTGGGGATTGCAGCCGCCTGTTGGTAGCTGGCTGGACATCTTTCTAAGGAAACCGTGCATGAGCGATAGTGTACAGGAGAAGGGGGTCATTTCGAGCGAAATGGCTTAAAATTCGCTTCCCGAAATGTAATGCGAGCCCACTGTGAAAGAAGGTCAACCCAAGGCGATTTATCTGAAGGACTACAAGGTTCCGCCGTTCCTGATTGAAGAAACCCTCCTGCATGTCGACATCCATGAGGACGTCACTACGGTGACGACGACGCTGAAGGTTGTACGCAATCCGGAAGCTGAAGCCGAGGATGCGGTTAACCTGGTGCTGGATGGCAGTAAGGACCTGGATACACAGTCTATCTCCATTGATGGGCGGGTGCTCACATCAAACGAATACCAGGTTGAGGCGGCAGAACTCTCGATATTTGAAGCCCCTGATGCTTTTGAACTAACGACGTCTGTGCAGATAAAGCCGCAGGACAACACTGCGCTTGAAGGGTTGTATAAGTCTGGTGACATGTTCTGCACGCAGTGTGAAGCAGAAGGTTTCAGGAACATTACCTGGTACCTTGACCGGCCGGATGTTATGTCCAGGTACACCACGACCGTGGTCGCTGACAAGAAAAGCTACCCCGTGCTGCTGTCAAACGGCAACGACATTGATCGTGGTGAAGATGGCGAGCGGCACTGGGTGACCTGGCAGGATCCATTTATGAAACCGGCTTACCTTTTTGCCCTGGTCGCCGGTGACCTACAACACATTGAAAATGAATTTGTGACCATGAGTGGCCGTAAAGTTACGCTCAGGATTTTTACCGAGGCGCACAACATCGACAAGGTCGACTACGCCATGGTGTCTCTGAAGAACGCCATGAAATGGGACGAGGCAGTATATGGCCGAGAATACGACCTGGATATCTTCATGATCGTTGCGGTCGAGAGTTTCAACATGGGCGCAATGGAGAACAAAGGGCTTAATGTTTTCAATACTTCCTGCGTCTTGGCCAGGCCTGATACAACAACCGATGCTGCGTATCAGCGTGTAGAAAGTGTTGTCGCCCATGAATATTTCCACAACTGGTCTGGCAACCGTGTGACCTGTCGTGACTGGTTTCAGTTAAGCCTGAAGGAAGGGTTTACCGTTTTACGTGACCAGCAGTTCTCTTCCGACATGGGATCGCCCACGGTTTGTCGGGTGAATGATGTAGCGGTGCTTCGTAGCGCGCAGTTCGCAGAAGACGCCGGGCCTATGGCGCACCCCATTCGCCCGGACGCGTTTATAGAGATCAATAATTTCTATACGGCAACGGTGTACGAGAAGGGCGCGGAAGTCGTCGGGATGATCCGCACCCTGCTTGGCGCCGAACAGTTTCGTGCAGGGAGTGATCTGTATTTTGATCGTCATGATGGCCAGGCCGTCACGACGGAAGACTTTGTAAAGGCCATGGAAGATGCCAATGGCGTGGACCTTTCCCAGTTCCGGGTCTGGTATTGCCAGGCAGGTACGCCAGTTTTAGACGTGACAGGTGATTACGATAAATCGGCAAAGACATTCACGCTGAACGTCGCACAATCTTGCCCGGCAACACCGGGCCAGGAAGACAAAGAGGTTTACCACCTACCCCTTAAAATAGGGTTGCTCGATAATGAGGGTAACGATATCCGGTTCCCTGTGATGGATCTGGATGTGGCGAATATCGATGACACTGCGGGCTTCTCGGCAGTGCTTAATGTCTCGGAAAAAGAACAGAAGTATGTGTTCCGCGGGATAGAGTCGGCGCCAACACCGTCACTGCTGCGCGGTTTCTCTGCGCCGGTGAAGCTGGATTACAACTACTCTCGGGATGATCTGACCTTCCTGATGAGCCATGATTCGGATGGATTTAACCGCTGGGAAGCGGGCCAGCGACTCGCGGTCGATGTGATCCAAGAGATGGTGGGGCAGATTGAAGCGGGAGCGACGCCAAGTGTCGATGAACGATTGATCAGCGCGTTTGATGTGAACCTGACTCAGGCAGTGGATGGCGACAGGAATCCTGCACTTGATAAGGCAATGATTGCACACATGCTGGTCCTGCCTGCAGAGAGCTACTTGACCCAGTTATCCGAGGTGGCCAATATCGATGCAATTCACCAGGCACGGAGTCTTGTCAGAAACACCATCGCAAAGAAGCTCGGCGGGCTTCTGCTCTCGGTTTACAAACTGAACCAAAAGAAAGTGGCCTACGAGGCGAACGCCGAACAGATTGCAGAAAGGTCTCTTAAAAATGTAGCACTGGCTTACCTGATGCAGCCCGACGATACGGAAATGGTGCAACTCTGCGTCGACCAGTTTACAACCGCCAACAACATGACAGATACCAGCGCGGCGCTTCGTTCGCTGGTTGGTTCAGCCGCTGACGCTGCGCAGGCGCCGAAAGAAAAAGCACTGGCTGATTTTTATAGTCGATGGGCTAACGAAGCGCTGGTGGTTGACCAGTGGTTTGCGATCCAGGCGAGTTGCCCGTTACCAGGCACGCTTGATCAGGTGAGGGCGTTGATGAGCCACGAAGCATTCGATATCAAGGTACCCAACAGGATGCGCGCGGTGATCGGACAATTCGCGGCTGCGAACATGATGAACTTTCATGCCGCGGATGGTGACGGTTATGTGTTTCTGGCAGATCAGGTGATTGAGCTTAACGCCATCAATCCCCAGATGGCGGCGCGGATTCTAGCGCCCCTGACCCGGTGGAAAAAGTTTGACGCTGGGCGACAGGTAAAAATGAAAGACGAACTGCAACGTATTCTGAATCTTGAAGGCATTTCACCCGATGTTTACGAGATTGTGACCAAGAGCCTGTAAAGCAACCACCTGCCCCGACATTTCGACTGTAGGTTCCGAAGGAACCGGAATGGAGAAATCTCCTGCTCGCGTGACCCGGGATCTCTCCGCTCCGTGGCTTCGCCACTCCGGTCGAGATGACGGTTTGGGGGTCGTCCACCAGGCCCATCGGTCATTCGACTGCAGGTTCGTTATCGCTCCCCTGTCATTCGACTGCAGGTTCGTTATCGCTCCTCGGTCATTTCGACTGTAGGTTCCGAAGGAACCGGAATGGAGAAATCTCCTGCTCGCGATGACTAATCGGGCTCTATCGATTCCCAGTCGGGATTGATTGACTCGATAAGCGCAATTTTCTTTTCCCTTCTCCATCTCTTTATCTGTTTCTCTCGCGCAATGGCGTCAATTGCCGTTTCTGCAGATTCTGCGAATACCAGTTTCGTGGTTCTGTATTTTCCAGTGAAAGTGGCGGGGTCCAAAAGCCGATGCTGATGTAATCGCGTTGCTATATTTCGAGTCACCCCGACATAAAGGGTTGAATGCGTTTTGTTGGTGAGGATGTAGACCCAGAACATTGAAAGAGTTAATCAGAGGCGTTGGCTGCGATTCTTTGGTGTATCGCTGATTGTGGCGTGAGATCTCTCCACTCCGTGGCTTCGCCACTTCGGTCGAGATGACGGTGTTGGGACCGCTACTATCGGGATCGCCTATTCTGCTGTTTTCGCCGAGAGGTAGTCAGGAAGGAACGATCCCCAGATTAAGCCTGCCGCTGCTCCGAATAAGTGACAGGAGAGACTAATAATACTTACGAAAAAAGCGTTTAGACCAAGCCCCAACATGAAGAAAAAGCCGATCGTGTAGAAAAGCCCCTTTGGGTAGCTGGCTGGATTTTTGAGGATCAGAACGATCAAGCCGCCAAGTAAAGCGGCGATGCCGCCTGAAGTTCCAACCAACCCCAGGCTATCTGGATAGCCCAGGTAAGGTTCGATCAGCAGGGTCATCCCGAAAGATGCTGTTCCGCCGATCAGAAACAAGGGGATAAAGCTCATCCTGAGGGAAGGCCCGCATATTGCCGACACCGCGATCGCGTAGGAAAAATTTGTCAGATAGTGAGCCGCCTGACCGTGTACCAGCGTCCCGCTAAAGATACGGTAGTACTCGTTGTTTGGTAGATCGAAGTACATGCCGAATTGATCAAGAAAATCATCACCCCCCATGAGGAATTGGGCGATTCCTGACGCCAGGAAAAACACGATGGTGATGATCAGGTAAGGGTGACAACAACTAAATATCCATCCGTAATATGTGCAGCGTTCGGCAAGATCTTCGCGCTCAAGAAATACAGAATAGTAATCGAGGGACAGGTATATAAACATTGCACCGGCCAGTATGGCTGTTATCGACATAGGTTCAGCAAGGGTTTCCCAGATCAATCCCAGAAGGATAGGAAGGGTTGTATAGAATGCTCCGATTGCAATCATGCGCTTGCGGTTCTTCACGGCATTGGTAAAGAAGGTGTCGGAAAATGCAGGCGGCAAGTTGATAGGGTGGACCAGTGTTCCAGGGTTCTCTGGTATCTCTGCAAGTATTGGGCTTAGTGGATTGCCGTTCTCCAGGACGCGCGCAAGCGTTTGAGCCCCTGCTTTGTGGTAACCGAGGATGGGGTAATGAATTCGAGGCTCTTCCTGAATTTCAGCGGTAGTTCTGAGGCTCTTGTCCCAAATGCGCAATTCTCTGGCTCCGAGGTTGGGGCCGGCGACGGCCCCTCGGTTGTTTATTGATGAAATGCTGAGATAGCATACATACTTAATGCAATCGGAGCACCGAATGCGAAGGTCGCCGGTGACCACATGGACAAAGTAAGCACCATTGAAGAACCTGTTCTCCAGTCTAGTCCACCACCATTCACCTGTTGCGTTTCCTCTTTAGTTAGTTCTCTCATAGCTTTTCCTTTCTTTTTGATTGGGTCGAACATTGTTGAGGATTTTGAGGTTTAGGAGACTGGCGAATGGCTGAATTTGGTGCGAGTTCTTTCTGTAGAGACTGTAGCACCGCCGTCGATTCGACTGGAGGTTCCGAAGGAACCGTAGTGGAGGAATCTGGTTTTCGCGGGGGCGGAGATCTCTCCGCTCCGTGGCTGCGCCACTCCGGTCGAGATGACAGTGGGATGGTGGCCACTCCGGTCGAGATGATGGCGGTGGGATGGTGGCGGTGGGGTGGTGGTCACTCCGGTCGAGATGACTGTGGAGTGGTGGCCACTTCGGTCGAGATAACCGGGTTAGATAGGGTTCAGCTCGGTCTTAAGCGCGCTATCTTTGGGTTTCTTGGCTTTGCGGTTACGCAGTTCGGCTGTCATCTCTAAGATATCGCTGCCGCGCCATGAATCTTTGTCGCCTTCTCCGTACAGATGCGTTTCTAATAGGGTGATTTCTTCAGCCAGGGTTGGGTCTAATTTGCCCAGGTCCAGTACGGAGTGGATTTCCGGAAAGCGGGCTTTGCCCCACAGGAACAGTTGCCTGTGGGTGTCGGCGGGGCGGTTTCGGGTGCAGGCTTTTTTCAGTTCACCGAATTCACGTGACTCGTCCGGGTCGCTGAATACTGGGGCCTCGTAACGTGTGGCATTCGCCGATTCCAGTACGCGTACCTTGCGTCTCAGTATCAGCCACTGCCAGGTAGAGAGTAGCCAGAGAAACCCAAATGCGATTGCGGCCCATTGCCAGTAAGGTTTTGCAGGTTCAGAAATGAAGGTGGGTTGGTTCAGTTCTGATAAGGGCACAGTGACAGTGGGTACATTGGTTGTTTCGCCCAGCGCAGGTAGCACCTGGTAAGTTGCCGACGGGATGATCGCGATTTCTTCGCGGTCAGTTTGTGTGTTCCACCAGGGGATGCGAATTTCTGGCAGCACCAGTTCGCCTTCTTTGGTTGGCACAACGCCAACCGTGGTGATCTGCAATGCGGTGATGCCATCTGGCGAGACGCGGTTTTCAGTTGTGGGAGGGTCTGCATAGACCTTCGCGTTTGCGACTTCCATTTTGCCTAGCTGAGGCAGTACCGCGTCTGAAAGGCCGATGGCGCTGATGGCCAGCTGCCTGTTTACTGGTTCACCCACGCGGAACACTGGGTTGGTTTCAGTCCAGGCTTCCTTCACGCCAAGTGCCTTGGCGGGAATCCAGTTTTCCCCGGAGAATGATGGGGGAATGGTTTTTACGTTAATCGTATGCGCTTCAGAAATGGCGTTTACTCGCTGTCGCTGTGAAAAGACGCCGCCACGGCCGCGTGTGCCAATAAATCGTTCACGCTCAATCTCAAGCGTGCCGCTACGCTGTGGGAACAGGGCATAACGTTTCTCGAGTACGTAGTAGCGTTGGCCGTCGACGATGGATTCGTAACGCTTCTCTGTTTCCAGAACTTCCACCACCGTATCTGGCAGGCTGGGTGGCTGCGGGAAGTCGCCGCCTATCGCATCTGTATAGAACAGTTTGACCGAGTAAATGATCTGGCCCTGGACATAAGTGTCGTTGGTGTCGACCAGCGTCTCGAAGAACACGAACTGGTTCATCCGCTGGCGTTGGGACGCAGTCTGCTGCTGTACGCGAATCGTAATGGGTTGGCTGCGGTCGTTACCTGCCCTGAACGAGGGGATAAATAGATTGCCCATGCGTTTCGGGCTGAGCGTAAGCACATGATCCTTGTATACAACACTGGTTCTTCTGCCATTGATGATGGACATAGAGCTGTTCTGTCGGTTGGATTCTGTGATGATCTTGAAGTCCTGCTCCAGTGACGAGAAATCCAGGGTGGCATCTGCAGTTTCGTCAGAGGCACGTACAGTCAAGGTGATCAGGTCCAGGTCCGAGATAATGCTTCGGTCCACGGTTGCCGTCAGGCCTGCCCATGCGACATTACCAAGCAACAGGGTTGCAGTGATCAGTAACTTACCAGTCTGTTTTAGAGTCATTGCTCGATACCTTACCTTCACGTAGTCGTTCTTCATGTTGCATTTGGAACTTACGGCGCAATAATCCACCGGGGTCGTCGGGCACCCGTCGTAGCCACTGCTGTAGTGCCTGCTTTTCTTCTTCATCCAGAGGCTCAGCTTCTTCCTCGGCAGGTTTCTGGTTGGCCTGCTCTTCCTGTTGCTGTTGCTCCTGTTCTTGCTGTTCTTTTTCCTTTTGTTCCTGTTCTTTTTCTTCCTGGTCTTGATCCTGTTGGTCTTTCTGGTCCTGTTGTTCTTTTTCCTGTTGGTCTTTTTCCTGTTGGTTCTGGTCCTGCTGTTCTTCGGAGTCTTCGCTGTCCTGGTCCTGCTGCTGTTCTTGTTGCTGTTGCTGTTGTTGCAGCTGTTCGATCAAGGCTTTGTTAAATTGCGCATCTTCGTTGTCAGGATCCACGGCGAGAGCCTGGTCGTAAGCTTCGATTGCTTCGTCTAACAGGTTCTGTTTCGCGAAGGCGTTACCCAGGTTGTACTTGCCATCTGCCGTATTGATGCCGCCATATTGGCTGGCAGCATCCTCAAATTTTTCACCGCGGTAGTTGGCGGTGGCTTTCCACTCGGGGTTTTCGAATAGCGCTGCCGCTGCGTCAACGTCGCCCTCAGTCATTACCTGCATGGCCTGCTGATCCCTGGTTTGCCAGAGGTCATCCCACAGAGAAGCTTTAGCGTCTTCGACGGGCAAGATGAGCACCAGGGCAAAGCCCCAGATCCAGCCGCGGCGGAAGCCGAGTGCCGCCAATGGCAGAAGTAGCAGCAGCAGCCAGGGGCCTTCCTCAAACCAGACGTCAAAATCCCGCTCCACTTCGCGATAAGTTTCATTCGGCATGAGTGGCTGCTCAGCCAGCAGGTAACCCAGATCTTCCTCGGTCAATGTCATGGGTGAGTAACGACCACCGGCCAGGTCGGCAAAATCCTTGAGGCTACTGGCGTTCAGTTTGGGTATGACCAGGTTTCCGCGGACATCCTTTAGATAACCGGCATCAGGGCGACCGTTGACCAGTGCAACCGGCCCGCCTTCTTTGGTTCCGACGGACATGACAGAGACAGGGTAGGCATAGCGGAACTCTCGGGCGATTCGCTGCGATGCCACCACGTCGCGAATTTCATCGGTGATGATCAGGATCCTGCCGCTTGCCGTACCGCCATCCCGGAACAAATCGACCGCCTTGAGCAGTGCCGGTGCAAGCGCGCTTCCGGGGGCGGGCACAATATCCGGTGACAGTGCGGGGATCATCGCGGCGATGGTCTTGGTGTCGTCCGTTAAGGGAGAAACAACATGAGCGTCGCCGGCAAAGACTATCAGCGCGGTGACGCCTTCTTCGCGCAGCTGAAGCAAGTCGATCAGCTTACGCTTGGCGCGAACCAGGCGATCCGGTTTAACATCGGTTGCAAGCATGCTGCGCGTCAAATCAAATATGACCACCAGGGCATCTTCACGTTCGTGAACCGGCTGTGATGTTTGTCGCCAAACTGGTCCTGCGACGGCAACGGTCGCAAGCAGCCACGCGAGCAACAATAAACTTAAGGGGCTTTTGCTGACCACCTTGTCCGGGTTATCCAGAATGTGAGGCAGAAGATGCGGGTCAATCGCTTTCTCCCAGTTACTGTGGTGGCTCTGTCGGTAACGAAGCAGGGCAAACAGAAGTACGGCCGGTATTAGCGCGTAGAACCACTCCGGTCGCAGGAAATGAAAGTTGGCCAGGATGTCGGCCAGCAGGTCATCATTCATGGCGCTGCAGCCTCATTTTGTTTTTGGCGAAGGCCGATCGAAGCCCAGAGGTTAGTCACCCAACTGGTCAGGGTCGGGTGCAGCAGGCCAAACAGCAACGTCAGGACAAGGGTGAAGGCGAGCGGATACCAGTATAGGGACCTTACAGGCCGGTATGTTTCCAGGTCCTGTTCAATTGGTTCAAGTTTATCAAGGGCCTCGTAAATAGACTTGAGCTCCTCGCTGGAACGCGCGCGCTGGAAAATGCCGCCCGTCAACTGCGCGATCTGGGTGAGGGTTTCGACATCCAGTTCGGCAGAGGGGTTAACCGTTCTCTGGAACAGGAAGCCTGGCACGACCATTTCGTCTGCACCGAAACCGATGGTATAAATGCGGATGCCCTCCTGGGCGGCAAGTTTGGCTGCCTGAACAGGGTCGACTTCGCCGACATTGTTCACACCATCGGTCAACAGCACCAGTACCCGGCTTTCGGCGGGTCTTTCCTGCAACCGTTTGACGGACAGCCCAATAGCGTCGCCAATGGCGGTCTTGCCTCCGGCAATCCCAAGTGGTGTTTCCGTTAACAGGGTGCGGACAGTATTGCGATCGAAAGTCAGCGGCGTTTGCAGATAAGCGCGGGTGCCGAACAGGATCAGTCCAAGTCGGTCGCCCTTGCGGCGTTCCACAAAGTCGCCGACGACGTCCTTGACAACGGCCAGGCGAGTAGCCGTTGCACCATTTTGTTTCATATCTTCCGCGCCCATAGAGCCGGAGATGTCGACTGCCAGCAGCAGGTCTCTACCGCTGGTGGGTAATGAAATGGGTTCGCCAATCCATTGCGGTCGGGTGGCCGCGAGTACCAGGGCTGACCACATCAGAATCATGAGCAGGCGGCGGATAAACGAGCGCCGCTGTCCGCTGCCTACCCCCTGACTGAACGATGACGCCTGGCCAAAAAAGGGCACCTGCAGGGCCGGTTCCTGGCGGTTGGCTTTGGGCACCAGCCAGTACACCAGTAAGGGTAGCGGCAGTGCGAGAGCTGCCAATGGCCAGAGAAATTCAATCATGTGACCTGGCCCGAACGGTTGAGTGGCAAATCGTCAAGTCGTTGTTTTTCGGCTTCAAGATGTCGCGGGTGATGTTTCCGGATCCAGGATTTTGCGACCAGGTGCAGGCTTTCTACATCAACCGAGATATCTGGCCGGTAGGTACCGTCTATTAATGCTTCTGCTTCGCCGATGCTGAAGTCATGGCTGCCGCTGGTTCGGTCCAGAAATTGGACCCAGGCCTCGCCTGTCAGACTAGCCACCTCTTCACGCGGGAAGCAGGTTAGGGCGGCGCGCTTCAGCAGTCTTTGAAGTGCCTCGAGGTAGGCCTGGTCATCCTCGTCCTGATGCTGGTTTTCAAGTAGCTGGGCCAGTTCACTCATCGCTTCACGGCGATAGCGGTTGGCGCGCCAGTAGCGGAATAGCCAGGTGAGCCCGGCGATCACGAGCAGGGCGCCGAGTGCAGCCAGGATCCACCACCCTGGTGCCGGTGGCCACGCTTCTATCATGCCCGGCACGTGTATGTCCCGAAGTTGCGCCAGCGGGTCGCTCGCCTGTTGCATCATGCCAGGTGGAGCGCCGGTCACTGGTGGTGTTGCGGCCACGGGTTACACTTTTGCTGCAAAGCTGGCCTGGCGGTTCAGGCCAGCCAGTATGGGTTGGTGGGTCTGCAGCATTAAAAGCGGCGCTTTCACACGCATAAATTCTTCCTGTATAGCTGCGATTTGTTGCTGGAACCCTCGCTCGTAGGCGTCTCGGGTTTTGCCGCTGGCAGTGTTGATCCTGGTTCGTTCTGTGCCATTGGTAATGCTGTAGAGGTCCGGGGCTGGCAGGTGCTGCTCAAGGGGGTCAGAGACGTGGATGCCAACAACATCACTATGTCGCGCCAGCGGTTGCAGGTGGATGCGGGACTCCTCAGAAAAATTGGTGAAGTCACTGATTATAAAAATCACGCTACCGTGTTTTGTGACCCGCCTAACGTTCGAAATCGCCTCAGTAAAGTAGTTATCGCTATAAGTTGCGGATTCTGTAGTAGATTCTTTCTTAAGGGCATGGTTAAAATCATGCAGTTCGTTTAACAATCGAAGTACCGCGTGTTTGTTTCGCCGGGGCCTGATTTCCCTGTGCCCCAGTTCCGAGAACACAAGGCCGCCAACGCGATCACCCCTTTCAAGTGCAGCCCATGCAATGATGGCGGCTGTTCTTGCGGCGAGGACTGACTTGAATGTTACCTGGCTGCCAAAGTACATGGAGGAAGACTGGTCCACCAGGATAAGTACGGGGCGCTCTTTTTCTTCCTGGAATACCTTGGTGTGGGCCACCTGGGTGCGGGCGGTGACGCGCCAGTCTATTGTTCTGACATCATCACCGGGCTGGTAAACACGGACCTCTGAGAAATCGATACCCCGTCCCCTGAAGTTTGAGGACAAAAGCCCAGCCAGCGGGTTCGAGGTTTTGTTACCGGTGAGATCGGCCATCTCCCGCGCTGTATATCGCAGGCGAATCAAGTCACGCAGATCCGTATAGGCGCCGCGGTATTCCTGCAGGGCGCGGAATTCGTCGATGGGGCTGGTCAGGCGCTTTGCCACAGTCGTTCCTTAAACAATATCGTTCCTTAAGCTGCAGCGACCCGCTGTACCAAAATGTCCAGGATCTTGTCTGCGTCGACGCCCATGGCCTCTGCTTCAAAGCTCACGATAACGCGATGTCGGAACACGTCATGCACTACTGCCTGCACGTCATCGGGCGAAACAAAGTCTTTGCCTAACAGGAACGCGTTGGCGCGGGCGCAGATATCAAGGGCAATGGTTCCCCTTGGGGATACGCCGTAGTCGATCCAGTTGGCCAGGTCTTCGCCGTAGGCGCCGGGGTTTCGCGTGGCCATGGTGAGCTGCACGATGTATTCCTCTACCACGGGAGCCATGTGCAAGTTCAGTAGTTCCTGCCTTGCGCCGAAGATTGTTTCCTGAGAAACCTTTGCGGGCAGCGCGTCAGCGTCAGCGTCCATTGCCTCGTTCCTGACCAGTTGCAGAATGCTGCGTTCGGAAACTGCGTCCGGGTAATCGATCGAGACATGCATCAGGAACCGGTCAAGCTGCGCTTCGGGCAGGGGGTAGGTGCCTTCTTGTTCAATGGGGTTTTGTGTGGCCATCACCAGGAATAACGGTGGCAGCTCAAAGGTCTGGCGTCCAAAGCTGACCTGGCGTTCTGCCATGGCTTCCAGCAGTGCAGACTGCACCTTCGCCGGTGCGCGGTTGATTTCGTCGGCCAGGATCAGGTTGTGGAATATCGGTCCCTTCTGGAATTCAAAGCTGCCGTCCTGTACCCGGTAAATTTCTGTACCGGTAATGTCCGATGGCAATAGGTCAGGGGTGAACTGGACTCGATGGAACTCGCCTTCGATGCCATCGGCCAGGGTTTTGATCGCTTTGGTCTTTGCTAGCCCCGGGGCTCCTTCGACAAGAAGGTGGCCATCAGCCAGTAGCGCCATGACCAGGCGGTTGACCAGTTTTTCCTGGCCAATAATCCGGCTCGCAAGCCAGTTCTGCAATTCAACAATATGAGCGCGATGTGACATAGCTCGATTACAACTCCTTAAATCTTCCAATAAACGCGGTGCGAGTCTTACCCCAACTCTAGCCTTTAGTGAAATGGGGTCAGATATCGCTAAATCAAGGTTCCCATAGGGGTGATCCTGACTGAAGTGATTATAGACAGTAGGTTGCCCGCGAGGTTCCCGAGCCATGATACACCAGGGACCTCCGGGTTTGGTCTGTTGCCTGGATTTCGAGCCCTGTCCGATGGGGTAAGCTGGGGGCACTTCAAGATACTGATCGGGCATTGTCATGGTTCAAACCCTTAACCAGCGGGTAGCAGCGAAAATCGAGGGTGATTTTGTGGTGTTCCTGATCGGTGCTCGTTTAAATCGCTGGTGGAAATTTTTGTCGTTTATCCCGATTGCTCGAGCGATGAGGCGGATGGTGGGCGAACTGGAAGCGAACCGTGATCATGGCATGCTGCATGTTGAAATGTGGAACGGCAGGACCACGGTAATGGTGCAGTACTGGCGGTCGTTCGAGCATCTTCATACTTACGCCCGTATGCGCGATGCGCAGCACCTGCCTGCGTGGGCGGATTTTAATCGCCGGATTGGCTCAAACGGTGACTTCGGCATCTGGCATGAGACCTTTATGGTCAAGGCAGGGCAATACGAGGCGGTCTACAACAACATGCCCGAGTTTGGCCTGGCTAAAGCCAGTGAGTGGGTACCGGCAGCCGGCAAGCAGAATACTGCCAAAGGGCGCCTGCAGTTGAGTGACGGTTCCGATGAGCCTGTCTATGAAGAATATCCGTCCTGACCCGTCATTTCGCGGCGCCTGAAACTAGGCCTTTCGTTATTTCGACGGAGCCTGAAAGTAAGCACATCCGTCATTTCGACGGAGCCTGAAAGTAACCACATCCGTCATTTCGCCGGAGCCTGAAAGTAACCACATCCGTCATTTCGACGGAGCCCGAAGGGCGATTGGAGAAATCTCTTGCTCGCGAGGCTGTAGTTTGAGATCTCTCCGTTTTGGTCGAGATGACAGAAAGGTAGGTCTAAGGTGACGAGATGGTGGGTCTAGGGTGCCGGGAACCGCGCTTGAATGCTCGATCCGTCGTTAATCGCTGCTACCGGCGTATTGATTGGCCTTTGGTTGTAAGGGTAATCGGGGCGTCAGGGGGAATGCCTGTTGATGATCTTTTTGGAATAAAGCCAAGGGGTTATATTCGCGGTAGGCATAAGCGGCAAAGTTAGGCTCTTCCTTGGGATTTTGATGGGCAATCCGTTAAACTCGACAGTTAAAATTAACAAGGCACCTATTCGTTTGCTGCGTCGGTGCCAATGAGGAGAGTCTCAATGATCAAGGCCGCACTTACTGTGTTTTCACTCCTGTTGATTTCGCCGCTGGCGATGGCAGATGAGATTAACCAGGCTAATACAGCGTGGATTCTGACTGCCACTGCGTTGGTTTTATTTATGACCATCCCAGGGCTTTCGTTGTTCTATGCCGGGCTTGTCCGGGTCAAGAATGTGCTCAGTGTTTTGATGCAGTGTTTTGCCATTACCTGCGTCGTCTCCATTATCTGGTTGATTGCGGGTTATTCACTGGCGTTCTCTGACGGCAATATGTTTATAGGTGGGTTTTCGAACTTCATGATGGCAGGGATCCAGGAAGGCACGATGAATGGGGATATTCCCGACAGTGTTTTCGCCATGTTCCAGCTGACTTTTGCGATTATTACCCCCGCGTTGGTCGTGGGTGGTTTTGCAGAGCGAATGAAATTTTCATCGATGCTGCTGTTTTCAGCGGTGTGGTTGGTGATCGTCTATATACCTGTGACTCACTGGGTCTGGGGTGGCGGCTGGCTCGGTGAAATGGGTCTGCTCGATTTTGCAGGTGGCACCGTGGTTCACATCACTGCTGGTGTGGCGGCAATTACAACTGCCATGGTGATGGGGCCAAGGCGCGGATTCCCGACAACACCGATGACGCCACACAATATGACCATGACGGTCACCGGTGCAGGCATGCTGTGGGTAGGCTGGTTTGGGTTCAATGCGGGTAGTGCGCTTGCTGCTAATGGCGATGCGGGTATGGCCATGCTGGTGACGCATATGTCAGCGGCTGCAGGGGCATTTACCTGGATGTGTATCGAATGGATTAAGTTTGGTAAACCAAGTGCGCTTGGCGCGGTGACCGGTATGGTTGCGGGCCTGGGTACGATTACGCCGGCTTCCGGTTATGTTGGGCCTGCAGGTGCTCTTGTTATTGGTATTAGCGCAGGTTTTGTTTGTTTCCATATGACTATGTTCCTCAAGCAGAAGCTTGGTATTGATGACTCACTCGATGTGTTTCCGGTCCACGGTGTGGGTGGAGCCTTGGGTACTATTCTTGCGGGTGTTTTTGCGAGTAGTTCATTGGGAATCTTCAGTGGCCAGGGCGATGGTCTGCCGATCAGTGAGCAGGTGGTGATTCAGTTGATCGGTGTTGGTTCAGTAGGGGTTTACACTGCGGTACTAACCTTTGTTCTCCTGAAGGTCGTTGACTTTTTGGTGGGGCTCCGCGTCTCTGAAGAAGAAGAGACCGAGGGGCTGGATATTAACCAGCACAACGAACGCGGTTACGATATGTAGTAGTTTTTTGTCAGGACCGGCTTCGCCGGTCCTGATATTGATTGTTCTAGGCGCTCGCGAGATCCGAGTTTTCTCCGTTCCGGTTCCTTCGGAACCTCCAGTCGAAATGACTATTGGTATGATTTCTTTCGGAACCTCCAGTCGAAATGATGGGTGATGGCTTAGTTTTCTTTACGCTTCACTGCCCGGTCTACCAGGTACTTCACGAGTTCCGGGAATTCCAGGCCGTAGCCTCTGGCGCCATCGGGGTAGAGGCTGGTGGGTGTCATGCCAGGCAGCGTATTCACTTCCAGTAGATAGATATCAGATTCTGTGACAATGAAATCAGCGCGCGACAGGTCTCTGCAGCCAAGGGACTGGTGAGCGGCTACTGCAATCTGTTGAAGCGCGATTAATTGCTCGTCGGGTAACTCAGCGGGCATTAGGTGCTCGGAGAGGCCGGGAGTGTAGCGATGGTCAAAATCGTACCAGCTGTTCTCTGGTGTCGTGATTTCGATAACGGGGAAGGGGTTCGTGCCGGTATCGGTATCAATGACACCAACTGTGATCTCCCTGCCGTGGATTCTTTCCTCAACCAAAAGGCGGGGGTCGAATTCGAATGCTGCGCTCACACCATCACGAAGTTGGTTGGCGTTATCGATCAGGGTCACACCAATAGCACTGCCCTGGCAGGCTGGTTTCACCACGACGTTCTCGCCCAGTTCGCTGGTGATCATATCGATGGCGTTTGCGATGCCATCCGCTTTGGAAACAACGCATTGCCTGGCGACGGGCAGGCCCACACGCCGGAACACTTCCTTGGCAACAATTTTGTCCATGGCAAAGGCGCTGCTGTGCACATCGCTGCCGACATAACTGTAGCCAAGAATCTCAAGGAAACCCTGCAGCGTGCCGTCTTCACCGGGCGGCCCATGCAGGATGGGGAAGACTACGTCGGGGTTACAGTCAGCCAGTGAGGTTGCGAGCTTGCTGTCGAGTTCGATGTTGGTGACGGAATCATAGTTTTCGCGAAGCGCCTCAATGACGCCCTTTGCGCTGCTGCGGGATACGGTAGCTTCGGCGGAATGGCCGCCGTTGATCACTGCTATTTTTGTGCTGTTCATTCTATCGTTCATGGCAGGCCGGCACCGGCGTGTTTTACGGTCACGAATTCCACCGCAGCGGATTTTTCTGTCTTGCATTCATCCGGGTGCGAAGACTTTGATGTCATGATGAAAAGCGTCTTGCCATCCGCGCCACCCAGCATGCACGCATAAGCCTGGTTTTCGATTTTTACTCGGTCGGTGACTTCGCCGCCTTCAATGACTCGAAGTGCCTCATGGCTAACCGGGGAAGCAACCCAGATTCCGCCTGCTTCATCCAGGCAGATGCCATCGGGCACGGCACCGTCCATTTTTGCCCACTCGCGCCGATTGGCCAGGGATCCATCCGGGTTGATATCGAAGGCAGTCAGCCTTGCTCCGAACGATTCGCCGACGATTAGGGTTTTCCCGTCCGGCGTAATTACGGTCCCATTGGGAAATGCCAGATCGTCTGCCGCGAGTTCTGTTGTTCCATCCGGATGCACCAGGATCAGGGCGGCTTTCTGGAATTCGGCGTCATTGTGCAGGTCGTAACCAAAGTTGCCGACGTAGGATCTTCCCTCGAGGTCGGTCACCATGTCGTTGCAGTGATAGGTGGCGATGCCTGACAGGTCGGCAAACTCGGTGAGTCCACCGCCGTCCAGTACCAATAGTTTTCGGTTTCGCATTGCAACGATGAGCATTCTGCCATCGGGCAGCCAGCCCAACCCTGAAGGTTCGTCGTCTTCCAGTTGGACGATAGTTTCCAGATTCCCGGACGTATCTGCGGCGTAAACGGTGTTGCCGTGCATGTCTGAGAAGTAGAGCCGGTCGTTGTGCCACCTTGGCCCTTCGCCAAAGCACAGGCCGTCCACCAGAGTTTCAGTTTTGGTTATGTCAGTCACAATTGTCCCTTAGAGGCCAGTAAATATGAAGTCTAGAGCGGAAACCCGACCTGTTAAAGGCAAACCGAGTGAAATCCTGTGGAGATTTAAACATTGGAGTAAACTATAGGGTAACGAAACACCACAGGGTGATTGCTATGGGCTACCTGAAAATTGGCGAGTTAGCGCAAAGAACTGAAACAAGTGCCGAAACACTGCGCTACTACGAAGTGGAGGGTCTGCTGCCTGCGCCGAGAAGAAGTGCGTCGGGCTACAGGCTTTACACGGAACCGGATGTTGGGCGGGTTCATTTTATTCGTCGGGCAAGAGCGATGGACTTTTCACTGAAAGAGATTGGTGAACTTTTATCCCTGCAGGTGGAGAAAGAAGTGGCGACCTGCGGCGAAGTGAAGTCGTTTGCAGAACACAAGCTTGCTGCTATCGATAAAAAGATTGTCGAGCTGGAAAAGATGAAGGCTGCGCTTAAGCAGATAACAGAGGCTTGTGCCGGTGGTCAGGCGTCGGCGGTTCATTGCACGATATTGAATGCCTTGGAGGCATAGCGCAGACATTTCGACTGCAGGTTGCTCAGGCACCGGAATGGAGGAATATAGTGCTCTCGAGAGTTCCTGGCGAGATCTCTCCGCTCCGTGGCTGCGCCACTCCGGTCGAGATGACGGGAACAGCCTTGAGCGGGGTGATTTCTTGTTGTAGATGTTCATGGACAGCCTTGAGCGGGGTGATTTCTTGTTGTAGATGTTCATGGACAGCCTTGAGCGGGGTGATTTCTTGTTGTAGATGTTCATGGACAGCCTTGAGCTTTACTTGGCATGGCCTTATTGGGGTCTTGCCGCGGTGAGCTGGGTAAGGTCTTATCGCAGACGTTCATGGAAAGCCCAAAAAATGAATGTTATCATCGGCATACGACACTACGAGGGTCAAGTCTTGGTTTTCCGGACTGATCCAAACTAATATTAAGAGAGGGCAATCTAATGGGCGATATCGCGTTGTTTACGAGCCAGGGTCTGGACTATCTGTTTCGCTGGGGTCACTTCATGGCAGGTATTACCTGGATCGGAGTTCTGTATTACTTCAACTTTATTCAGGGTGAGTATTTTAAGGAAGCGGAAGATGCGCATCGCTCTGGAGCGATTCAAAAATTGGTGCCTCGCGCGCTATGGTGGTTCCGATGGGGTGCCATGTATACGTTCCTTACCGGTGTTGTACTGCTGGGGTTTCGGGGTGCGGGGCTCTCCTACGATATTACTGTGGGTGCAACCCTCGGCACATTGATGTTTCTTAATGTCTGGCTGATCATCTGGCCAGCACAGAAGATTGTTATCGCTTCTGCAACCCAGGTTGCACAAGGTGGCGAAGCACTACCGGAGGCGGCGGGAGCTGCACCCAAAGCGGCGTTGGCCTCACGGACTAATGTACTCTTTTCAGCGCCGATGCTATTTTTCATGGGTTCTGGTGCCCACTTGGGGGGGTTCGGTCTTGTTACAAACGCGAGCACTGTTGGCTTAGCCGTTGTCATGCTGTTGATTCTTGCTCTGGAAGGAAATGCGATATTCGGTAAGCAGGGTCCGATGGCCAAAGTATCTGGCGTCATAGGGTGTAGTCTAGGCTTGACTGCGGTTCTTTACGGACTCATGGTTGCCCTGTAACAACAGAAAAAGCTGTTATGAAAGGGCTCCTACCGGAGCCCTTTTTGGTAAAGCGAAAGGTAATTGACCAGAAATTTATGTCAGACCAGAAAGAAAATATCCCTTCTATAAAGCCCGCTCAGGATGAGGTTGCGTCCTATAGGCGAAGTGGCCGATCGGAGGCACCGAAGCAAAGTAATTTCAACGGTTTGCTGGTGTTTGTCATCGTGCTTATGGCAATCATGATGGGTATTGGTGGGTACACGCTGTTCGAGGTTCAGGAGAAGCTCGAGCGCTCAAACCAGTTACTTGAACAGGGCCAGGAAAACACCCGTCAGCTCGATAGCAGGCTGGCAGCGACAGGTACTGACGTCTCCAAGACTCTGCAGGACCTGAAAGCCCAGATGAATACAAACTTCACAGAGATAGACAAGCTGTGGGCGGTCTCTCACCGGCAGAATAAACCCGATATTCAGAAGAACGTTCGAGCTATTGCAGGCCTCAAGCGTGACCTGGGTGCGAAAGTTGCCTCAATGAGTGTGTTGGTCAAGAAAATGTCATCCCAGTACCAGGCTATCCTGAATGAATTGTCTGGACTTCGGGAAGGCTTGCGACAGGACAATGAAGAATTGATTACAGAAATAGCCTTGCTTCGGGGCCAGGTTCAGGATCAGGCAGTAGTTCAGGGCGCCACGAAGAGAAACCTGAGTTCGCTTGACGGACAGGCGAAGGAAATGCAGGCAGCGATTGATTCAATTGATGCGCACCGACGGCAGATTTCGCAGAAGCTCAACGAGCTCGAGAACAATATCCAGGCCTCCGGTAGCCCGATTCAGTAGCGCTTTTGCCGCCCTTCTATGGGTTGTTCTGCCAGTCCTCAAGAATATTCATCGCGTAGGCGTAGCCTTCGAAGTTCATCACCACCCCGTCTTCTGTGATTTCCAGCAGCAGTAGCGAGTTGGTGACAAGATCTCCCTCCTTTCTGGAGACCCCATTGATGTTCACCATGCGCAGGTCCGAGTCGGAAGCAAAAATATGTGTCGTGATCTCAATCTCAGGTAATCGACGAATCACCTGGTCGGGCAGGTCGTTGATGTCGACGGTTTTACCCGAGGCTGGAAACTCCGCTGGTTGAGCCGCGGTTAAACTCGAAGATGTCATGGGGCCGTCAACTGTGGCCGCGTTGGCAGGCACGAGTGAGTCAGCAGAAGGATTTTTTGCCTGCGGTGCAATGCGAGTCTCTGGCGGGGAGTTGTTGCCGAAATAAATGAAAACGCCAATGGAGTTGAATATAGCCAGTAGTGCTAGCAGGTAAAGGAAATGCCTGAGCTGGAACCGGTTGGGAGATGGTTCACCCCGCAGGCTTTTCAGGCCCGGTGTTTGTTTGCGTTCACGTTCCTGTTCCGATTTGTTCAGCGCATCAAGAATGTATGACATGTCGCTACCCCTGGTCTCGTGAATACAATGTTGGGATGCTCATCGCTTCTACGTCATTTAAATGTATCCAGGTGACAGGGTCGACGATACCGTTTGGAGATAAACCGGCTCTTCTTTGAAAATCCCGCACTCTTTCTTCCAGTGAATCATTGAAAGTGAAGCCTGCTTGAATAGGCGGTGAATGACCCTCGATCAGGTCCAGTTGTGTCACCAGCCAGTCAACTGTGGCACCGCGGTCATTCTTTTTGAGCGGTGCTTGATAAGCGGGTGGCATGCGCCACAGCATCTGGGCCATGCCATTGTAGTTTGATTCAAACTCAGCCTGCGTCAGACTTAATTGGGCTGATCCCGCAATCACGGTAAGGGTGCCATCGAGTATCTGTGCAAGCGTAAAATACTCAGTGTTTAGTTGAACAATAACCGGTCTGTCGAGTTCCCTCAGCTCTGGAAGGGTGGCGATGCTTTCGAGACATCTGAGCCCTATCGCTGTGGCAAGTTCGCAGGGGTTTGATGCTTTGTCGTCAAAGCTGGTTCCCCACAAGGCGAACAGGTCGTGATAGGCATCGGAAGCAGAAGCATGTCCCCGGATGTTTAGTTTGGCTGGCACCGGAACGGTTGGTGTCTGTGCCGTCAATGTCGTTGCCAATGAAGGCTGGCTGGTCGCGATCTCAGTAACGCGGGGCGTAACCACCTCTGTGGGGAGCAGCGTCCAGACGGCTATGATGGTCAGCAATACGGCAGCAGCAACGGCGACTATCCGAATGGGCTTCGCACTGGGGCGGCGATTGCCAAGAACCTCATCAGCCGCACGACTAATAATTCGTGGTGTTACCTGTTGCTTGTGTTCGGCATAGGTGCCCAGTAGCGCACGATCACAGATAAGGTTAATAACTCGAGGGATACCGGCGCTGATTCGGTAGACTCTTTTCATTGCAGATCGGGTGAAAAGTTCCGGTTGGCCATGAGCAATAGCCAGACGATGGGTAATATAGGCTTCGGTTTCGTTTGAATCGAGAGCATCCAGATGAAATCTTGCGATGATTCGTTGGTTGAGCTGCCGCAGGCGTCTGTCTTCCAGCATTTCCAACAGTTCTGGTTGCCCTAGCAGAATGATCTGCAGTAACTTTCGCTCGTTTGTCTCCAGGTTGGTTAACAGTCTCAGTTGTTCAAGGAGTTCGTAAGAAAGGTTCTGGGCTTCATCGATGATGAGCACAGCTTTTCGATGGTTGCTGTGACTCTCCATGAGATAGGTGTTTAGTCGGTCGACCAACATTTTTAGCGACGCCTTCGCAGGGTACTTGATGCCAAATTCGCTGCAAATTGTGGCCATAAGTGCACGACCCTTGCCTGCGAGGGGGTTTAGTACGAATGCTGTTTCGACATCATTGGGGATCTGTTCAAGCAGGCATCGGCACAATGTCGTCTTTCCTGTACCTACTTCACCTGTCAACAGGACGAAACCACCATCGGATTGAACACCAAAGAGCAGGTGGGCGAGCGCATCACGATGGCGTCTGCTCATAAACAGATATCGCGGATTAGGCGCAATGGAAAAGGGTGCTTCGGTAAGACCAAAGTGTTCCGTGTACATATCAGTACTTTATCAGGCGGTCTTTCCAGTCGCTACTGCGCACTCACCTCGCTTTGCACGATTTGTCCTGTAACCTCTCTATGAATAGGTCGTTCAGGGAGCATGCATTGCCTGGAATAGTTAAAGTCTCAATCGTGTTTTGTTTTTTGACCCTTGTGTCTGGATGCGAAACTCTTCAGTTCTATCATCAGGCAGCCACGGGTCAGGTCTCATTGTTGTGGCGCCGAACGCCGACCGATGAATTACTGCAATCGAAGATTGACCCGGTGCTCCGTGACCGGATCGAAATAGCCGACCAGATATTGGGTTTTGCGTCAGAGATTGGCCTGCCAGTCAGTGGCGCTTATCTGAGTTATGTGGCGACCGGTGAACCCTATGTTGTCTGGAATGTGTTTGCGGCGAAACCCTATGAGCTGGCGCTCAAAACATCGTGTTTTCCTGTAGCGGGATGTGTGACCTATCGCGGCTATTTCAAGCGAGTCGATGCGGAAAGGTATGCAAAGCACCTCGAGAACAAAGGCTATGAAGTCTATGTCGGTGGGGTGGCTGCCTATTCAACACTCGGGTGGTTTAACGACCCGTTGCTCGATACATTCCTGTTTCGTTCCGATGAACAACTGGCGGCGCTACTGTTCCATGAGCTGGCACACCAGGTTATTTACATTAAAGATGACACTCGATTCAATGAAAGCCTGGCAACAACGATAGAGTTGTATGCACTGGAACAATGGCTGCTGGCTCGAGGTGAATCGCATCGGTTTGATCGATACAGGTTAAGCCTGGCTCGAAGGGATTCGGTCATTGAGCTGATCATGCTGGCACGTAGTCGGCTGGCGGTGCTGTACGACTCTGGAATATCGGTGGCTGAGCTGGAGGTGAAGAAGCAGTCCATCTTCCGGGGAATGCGCGATGCTTATTCCCTGCTACATGCGACCTGGGCTGGTGGTGACGAGTTTTACCGCTGGATGCAGGGGCCTATGAGTAATGCAAAATTGGAAACTGTGGCGGACTACAATGAATGGGTCCCGCAGCTGACCGCCAAACTGGACAAGCTGGGTTATGAACAGTTTAAGCGCGAGCTTTCAAGGCTCGCCAGCTTATCGCAACTAGAGCGTGACGCAGAGCTTAGTGTTTTTAAATCAACAGGTAACACATCACGCTGATCAGGATGACGCCTACAAAATTAAGCACCAGCCCTTCACGGGCCATCAGGCGGGTGGTAAACCTGCCAGTAGAAAAGACTATCGTATTGGGCGCGGTGGCGACGGGCAACATAAATGCACAGCTTGCACTCATCGCGGCAGGCACCATGAGAGCTTCGGGTGCTATACCGGCTGCGATAGCGCCAGCCGCAAGGATTGGCATCATTAGTGTCGTCGTAGCCGTGTTGCTTGTCATCTCTGTCAGGAACGTAATACAGAGGCAAATGACTGCCATCATGGCGAGTATTGGCCAGCCAGCGATTCCTGCCAGTGCGCTGCCGAGTGCAGCGCTCATACCTGAAACAACAAACGCTTTCGCAATGGCGATGCCGCCACCAAACAGAATTAACATACCCCATGGAATGCGGCCTGCCGTCTCCCAGTCCAGTAGTCGAGAGCCTTTGCCGTTAGGTATCAGGAACATTGCTACTACCGCCAATAAGGCAACGCTAGCGTCGTTTGCGCCAGGGACATCGAGCCAGGTTTTCCAGCCACCGAAAGGTTGACTCCTGGTTATCCATGCAAGCGCGGTGAAGGCGAAAACGATAAATACCCGTCGTTCTTCCGTTTGCCATGCCCCGACCTTTGGCATATCAACATGCCCATGATGGTTTAGCCGCCTGGTTAACCACAACGCAATAATGGGCACAAAGATCAGCACGACAGGTAAACCCCAACTCATCCAGGTTAAAAAGCCGATTTCGATGCCGGTGTTCTGCTGATAGATTTCCCGGAAGACCAGGTTGGGTGGTGTGCCTATGGGTGTACCTATTCCACCAACACTCGCTGCGTAGGCAATACCCAGGAGTAGGGGAATGGCAAGATTGTCATCATCAGACCTTTCGATCACAGCAAGAGCGACCGGTAATAACATCAGGGTAGTCGCGGTGTTCGATATCCACATGCTCAGGACTGCTGCGGCAGCCATAAAGCCAAACACGAGTCTGCGACTGCTGTTGCCGCCGAACAGGTTAACCATGCCAAGAGCAACCCGCCTGTGCGCGCCGCTTTTTTCCATGGCTGTGGATAGAATGAAACCACCCATTAGTAGCAATACCAGGGGCGAGCCATAGGATTCGCCAACCTGCGCAGGCGTCAGTACACCAATGATTGGCAGAGTAGCGAGCGGGATAAGGGAGGTTGCGGGTATGGGTATGGGTTCGAAGATCCACCAGACCGCACAAATGACCGTAATTGCGGCAGTCCAGCACGCAGTTGCCTGCCAGCCGAAACCCTGTAGTGTAAAAAAGGCGACCGCCGCAAGGAGCGGGCCGAGTGTTAAGCCGATAAAATTTTTAGATAAGGTCATGGAATGCCTTTGACCAAAAAGCTGGGATTATACACACTAGGTGAATTGTCCTTTAGTAGAACTGACCCCAGAGCAAAATATGACCGAAACCCTTTATTGGTATGACCTGGAAACCACTGGAATTGATTCGATCCTGGATCGGCCGTTGCAGTTTGCAGGTGTCAGGACTGACCTGGATCTAAATGAAATTAAACCACCGCAGAACTTCCTGGGCAGGCCTGGTACCGATGTTCTGCCGCAACCGGAAGCGTTGCTGGTCACCGGCATCAGTCTGGTCGAGATCCAGGAAAAAGGTATATCCGAGCGTGCGTTTGCAGAAAAAGTACTTGAACAATTCAACCAGCCCCAGAGCTGTGTCGTTGGTTTTAATAGCCTCAGGTTTGATGACGAGTTTACGCGACAGATGTTGTATCGAAACTTTCACGATCCGTATGCCCGCGAATGGCGAAACGGCAATTCACGCTGGGATGTGATTGATCTCTTTCGCGCGGCCTATGCGCTGAGGCCTGAGGGTTTTAACTGGCCGATAAAAGATAATGGGTCGCCGAGTTTCAAGCTTGAAGACATGGCCCATGCCAATGGGCTGGCGCATATAGATGCCCATGATGCACTGGCAGATGTCAGGGCGACCATTGAGATCACAAAGATCCTTAGGGCGGCACAACCCAAGCTTTATGATTTCATGTTCCGGCTCAGGGACAAAAAGGCTGTGTTGCAGCAGTTGTATCCGCTGGGTAAGAATCCGGTTGTGCACGTTTCTGCCATGTATCCAGCATCAAGGGGTTGTACTGCCGTGGTGATGCCGATTTGTCAGCACCCAAGCAACAACAATGCGATTATTTGCTTTGACCTGTCACAGGCACCGGAATCCCTGATATCCGCCTCTGCTGCTGAACTGGAGAGACTCGTCTTTACGTCCAATGACAAGCTTGAAGAAAACGAGCAACGGATTCCATTGAAAACGATTCAGATCAATCGATGTCCTTTTGTCGCTCCCCTTGCAACCTTGAATGATGAGAGTGCCGAGCGGCTTGGGATCGACCGGAGCCAGAGCGAATCGCGGGCAATCCAGCTAATGGGTGTTGCAGGGCTGGTTGAAAAGATCCAGGACCTATACGGCAGGAGCCATTTTGCGGACTCGGAAGATCCTGATTATCAGCTTTACCAGGGCGGCTTCTTTTCGGATGCAGATCGGAACACTATGTCTGAATTACTCGCAGTTACCCCGGAGCAGCTTGGAAACTTTGAGGGGCGGTTTCAGGATGATCGCCTGGACGAAATGTTGTTCCGATATAGGGGAAGGAACCATCCAGAATTGTTCGATGAAGCCGAATTGATTCAGTGGCGAGCGTTTTGTACCGAAAAATGGTCAGGCGGGCAAGCCATTGATGAGCTTGAGTTGAGGGTCAACAAATTGGAACAAGGCGTGGAGGATGAAGAGAAAACAGTTCTGGCTGAATTGAGAGACTATCTTGATCAGCGACGAAGCGAGTTAGTCGACAATTAATCGGCATCGCAACGGAGGTTGCCGGTGACTTCTCGTGGCCGATCAAAGAAAAGCGGCTGATTGAGTTAGAAATGTTTCTGCGTGCCTCAGCCGGCTAAATCCAGGCCTGATCGATGTTTTTGTGCCGAGCTGAATTTGGCTACTGTTCGATTGGGTCTAGAATCAACTTGGCGCTAGAAGGAAAAAGCCTCGCAAATCCGAATGAACTGATGCCCACCCTTCGATAATTGTTTGTCCCTTCGGTAGTAGATGCCAAATGTCAGAGGGATCGTTGAAAAAGAAAAGTGATCAATGATGCCGAGTTCGGGCTGCTCCGCCAGGATTTTGTCATCCAGGTAAGTCATGCCAAGGCCCTGATTGACCAGCGCAAGTCTTAATTCAAGGTCGTTAACTTCCCAAATGGTACCGAAGCTGTCGCGAAGCTTGTCCAGTGTAGGGCGCAGATCCGGGTCATCCAGTTGCGAGACGATTAACGGGTTGTCGTGCAGGACATCCTCAGCAGATGCCCCGGGTTTGATTTTGTCTTCACGAATAACCAGGTGTCTTGTTTCTTCAAACAACGGAATCGTTCTGAACCGGTCGGGCATAGTTTGTTGGAAAGGCCCCAGACCCAGCTCCCACAATTCGGAACTAACGGCGGTGATGATCTGGCGGCTTGGGAGTACCGAAATCTTTATTCGGGTTAGAGGGTGTGCGGTACAAAACTTGTCTACCAATGACGCACCGAACAGGTGATTGACGGTGCTGTTCATCGCGAGGTGTAAAGTTGAGAGTACACCATTTTTGATATTACTCAGATCAGAAAGAACTGTATCTTCTTCAGAAAGAACCGTTTGTGCGTAGTGTAAGAGACGTATGCCTGCTTCGGTCAGCTGGAGTGGTTTACGCCGAAACAGAAGCGTGTCCAGCTTGTGCTCAAGGTTTGCAACAGTCTGGCTGACCGCGGATTGGGTAACGAAGAGTTTTTCCGCGGCACGGTTGAAGCCTTTCTCTTCATAGACCGTTTTAAATACGCGGATCTCGTGAGTTTCCAGGTGAACCGGCATGCTGCCACCACTAATGATTTGAGACGTTAGTTTACCGTACGTGATGCCGCATTCAATTTATTAGTATCGTTGATTGCCCGATTAGCGTCCTTAATATCGGGGCGTCTTATCTGATTATTAGTCGGTTTAAGTATCCAGGCTTGCTGTCAGGCGGCAATAATATCTAACAACTTTGATAAGTGGAGGTAGGAATGAATTATGTCCCAGGGCTAGAAGGTGTTGTTGTCGGAGAAACAAGTATCAGTCATGTAGAAGGTGATATTGGCCGATTGTCTTATCGTGGCCGAGTGATCGAAGATGTTGTGCATATGGGATATCTTGAGGCGGTGTATCTGGTGTTGTTCGGCGAAATACCGGGTGACAGCGAGCTGCAACTCTTCAAAGAATACTTCCATCTATCGTCCCGCGGCGCTCTATGTCGGGTCAGCAGTCCAGGGCAAGGTCGCTTAGATGTTAATGCTGGGCGCCGAGTGGGCCCGGATCTTTGTAGAATCCGCTGAGTACTCGATACAGGTTGTAGGCGTCTCGGGTTCCGGCCAGCTCCCGTATT
>Ga0209091_10000510_pt1 | contig 36822 bp, 27 predicted proteins | sample ArcticOcean_MG_C_6_FD_187438 | JGI IMG/M metagenome (GOLD analysis project Ga0209091, IMG submission 187438) | Marine microbial communities from western Arctic Ocean - ArcticOcean_MG_CB8_128 (SPAdes) (version 2) | ecosystem: Environmental > Aquatic > Marine > Oceanic | place: Arctic Ocean...
AGCGGCTCCAGTTCCTGTTCCACCACCCATACCTGCAGTGATAAATACCATCTTGGTATCATTACTTAAAATATTCTTTATCTCCTCTAAGTTCTCTAATGCAGCATTTTTACCAACTTCCGATACCGAACCAGCACCTCGACCAGCAGTTAAGCTCATCCCCAGTTGAACCTTGTTTGGGATTGGGCTTATATCTAAAGCTTGCTGATCAGTGTTACACACATAAAATTCTACACCAGATATCCCTTGACGGTACATGTGATTTACAGCGTTGCTTCCTCCTCCTCCTACACCAAATACTTTGATAATGGAGTTTTCTTCTTTTGGTAGGTCAAATTGCATCATATCTTATTGTTTTAACGTCGTTTAATACTATTCCTTTATTATCAAAACTTAAGTTCGTTTTAGGCACCTAAATCAATTATCTTATTCCATATCGTCTTCAAACAACGCTCTTCCTTTCTGGAGCAAATCATCAAAAAACCCACCCTTTCCTTTAGTTGAATGTCCTTTAACTTTGTTGTCGTTTGTCGTCTTACCTTTTTCAATTACCTGTAATCCCTTAATAACTAAACCGATTCCTGTTGAAAATATTGGGCTCGTAATCTCTTTAGCGTTTTTTGAAGCCAAATGTTCATTCGGGTAACCAATTCTGGTATCCATCCCGGACATGTATTCCACTAACTGTGTAATGTGCTTTAATAAAGCTCCACCTCCAGTAATAACTATCCCTCCTATTAACTTCTTCTCAAAACCTGAATTCTTAATTTCATAAAGCACATTCTCCACAATCTCTTCCATTCGTGCTTGAATGATGTTCGCCAAGTTCTTAATAGATATCTCTTTAGGCTCTCTTCCTCTTAAACCAGGAATAGAAACTATTTCATTCTCTTGATTTTCAGCTGACAATGCAGACCCAAACTTTACTTTCAATAATTCAGCTTGACTCTTTATAATAGTACAACCCTCCTTGATGTCTTCCGTAACAATGTTTCCTCCAAAAGGAATCACCGCAGTATGTCGAATAATTTCATCATGGAATATAGTAAGGTCAGTTGTTCCGCCACCTATATCAACAAGTACTACACCTGCTTCCTTCTCTTCTTGACTAAGAACAGCCTCAGCCGAAGCCAATGGTTCTAATATTAAATCGGCTGTTTCTAACCCTGCTTTTTCAACACACTTAAAAATATTTTTAATTGGAGTTACCTGACCAGATATAATGTGGAAGTTAGCCTCCAACCTTGTTCCAGCCATTCCAATAGGGTCAATAATACCTTGTTCGTTGTCCACAATGTACTCTTGTGGCAAAACGTGAATTATTTCCTCTCCCGGTATTACAACCAACTTGTACATGTCCTCAATCAAAGCATCTATGTCACTTTGACTAATTTCGTCGTCAACTTCATGTCTTACCCTAACACCCTTTTGCTGGTAGCTTTTAATGTGCTGACCCGCAATTCCAACATTAACTACTTTAATATCCACTCCCGATTCATCCTCTGCCATTTTCACTGCAGTCATGATGGATGACACCGTTTTTTCAATGTTTGAAACAACCCCTCTTGAAACACCAACAGAATCGGATTTACCCATTCCTAGTATCTCAATTTTTCCAAACTCGTCCATCTTTCCTACCATACAAACTATCTTGGTAGTCCCAATATCAAGTCCAACTATAATTTCTCCTAACGCCATCTTACTTACAAACTATTTGATTCTCAAACTTTAAATTTATCTCCTTGTACTTGTTCCATCCTACCTTGCTCACAATCTGCTCATAGTACATCTTTAACTTTTTCAACTTTACTTTTGAATTACTTAAGGCCCCAAACACTATTTTTTGGTTTCCTACTAAACCAATCAACTCCGCATCTCCATCTTCGTTAATGTATACTTGACCCAACTGCCTACTCCAAAACTCATCTTCATAAACGATGCTTGCAAATTGATACAAATCGGCAAAAAATAATTTTTTCCTCAATGCTACCGACAGATTCGGTTCAGCTTTTACCAAATAATTGTCCAATTTCCCACTAGCCATTAAAACCCTTGGGCTAAATGAACTCACCCATTTCATCTTATCGCCTTGTTTATCAATGTAAAAACCTTTTCCTCGCGCTGGTTTAACCCTTGCAATAACCGTTTTTAAAACCACCTCTATTTTCAAATTTCCATTCACCTCCAAATACGCCTCCGCACTTTTCACCGGTGCTTCTTGCTCAACCAATCGTTCAATTTCCAGCAAATTCACTTGTGAATAAGCTTTTCCCAAGAACGTGTCTAACCTCGCTGTAACTAATGATTTGATCTCGCTTTCACCTAAAAAGTCATCCCCTTGCAAAGCATTAATTGGAACTGTGAAAGACTTAACTTCCTGCTGTTCCTGCCGAGCTATGGCAAATCCCATGCACACAAGTAATCCAATAATTCCAAGAACGCTTGCAACAATTTGTATGGTCTTTTTACCTTCCATGAACGCTTTAAGACTCCTTAATTTTTAAGCGATTCAACAAATTTTGCTTCACTTTTTCCACCTCCATTCCAATATCACCTGCCCCTATAGTTAAAACTACTTCACAATCACCATTACTTATGTGGTGATGCATGTCTTTTTTTGAACAAAGCATTTTTGAATTCTTTTTCATCTTGCTTAACAACAGCTCTGAATTGATTCCCGGAATAGGCAATTCTCGAGCTGGATAAATATCAAGAATAATCGCAGTATCAAGGAGATCTAGCGCTTTTGCAAAGCCGTCCAAAAAGTCCCTGGTTCGGGAAAATAAATGCGGTTGAAACACCCCAGTTATCTTTTTATCAGGGTACATTTTTTTTACTGAAAGAACTAGCGAGGTAATTTCTTCTGGATGGTGTGCGTAATCGTCAATATAAATACACTTTTCAGTTTTTATGTGCATGTCGAACCTTCTCTCTACTCCAGCGTAAGCGGCCAAGGCCGCTTTAATTTCAATGGCTGGAATTCCTAATTTCAACACAATAGCAAAAGTGACCAGTGCATTTTCCATGTTGTGTATTCCTGGAAGGCCAACTATTACGTCTTTAATAATTTTGCTTTTCCCACTACCTATCCAGTTAAAATCAGCAGTAAAAACACTCCCTTCAACCCTCAAATTAGTCACAAAATAATCTGCAGTTGAATCTTGTAAACTGTACGTCTCGAAGTCATTACCTAAAACTCCTTCTAAAGTTTTTTCAATGATGGCAGAGCCATCTTTTTGCAAATTATCAGTTAAAAATTTACGAAAGGTGTTTTGCATTTCTTCCTCTGTACCGTATATGTCTAAATGATCAGCATCAGCGGCCGAAACACTTATGATGTTAGGCGATAATTTTAAAAATGACCTGTCGTACTCATCAGCTTCAATAACAGTTACTTTACTATCCTTATCATGGTAGTAATTACTTCCTAAATTTTTTGATACACCTCCTAAAAAGGCAGTCAATGGGTACTTGCAATGTTTTAAACAATGAGCAACCATGGATGATATGGTAGTTTTACCGTGCGTCCCTGCTACAGCAATGTTGTAATTCATTTGGGTGATCATCCCAAGGATTTCAGAACGCTTGTATAAAGCATACCCTTCATCCTTGAAGTAATTCAACTGAGGTGAATCACTTGGAATTGCTGGAGTATAAATTATTAAAGCCTCTTCCTTATTTTGAAATGCCACGGGTATGAATTGAACCTCATCTTGAAAATGTAAAACAGCACCTTCATTGATTAATTTTTCAGTTAAGTGAGTCTGGGTTTTATCGTAACCAGCAACATTTTTTCCTTGTGCCAAAAAGTACCTCATCAAGGCACTCATGCCAATTCCTCCGCCTCCTAAAAAATATATGTTCTTCTTACTTAACACAGCTTCTATCGTAGTTAAAAATTCAACTACAAAAAGAACAAATTTTTGAATGCCATATCACGGAGTTGTTTCGAACTTATCATCAAAATGATGTTGATGAAATGCAAAGACAAGTTCACATCACAATCGTCTTTTCGAGGAACGAAGCACCCCCCCTATTACCAGCATCTGAAAACACAATATGAATTTACAAGACCTTTATTCTCGATAGAGATTACTTCGTTCCTCGCAAAGACGTTTGATTGTGTGAAAACATGGAGAGTACCCGCCAATTGATACTGGAAAGTAATACTCAGTTCGAAGTGCTTTTCTGCCCAACAATCAGTATCAGTTTTGATCCACATGGAGCTTTTTCATTATGCGTCAATTCTCTTCCATCATAGTTTTTGACTCCTAAAACTATGTCATCATATTTAAAGGGTCTGTATTCAATACTATCAACAACAAATGCAGTAGTTTGTAAGTTGTCCATGGCTGACCTAACTGTTCCGGCCAACACATTTTCTAAGTAAATCTCCCAATAACACTCATCCACATTATCACACGGAAAAATCATCTTCTCTAGTTGATTCCGAAAATTCCTCATTTGTGTCGCTGCAATTTTTCTCGCCTGCTCTTTTACTTTGAGCTTCTCAAACTTCAAATCATTCATGATGTCTTTCTTGAACAATTTGGTTCCGTTCCTACCAAGCAAAGACAACTCTGTTTTCAGTCGTTTTTTCTTGACATACGTCAGTTTAGCATCTTCCCTTTCTCCAGCTTTTAAAGCTTGTTTTTTATACAAAAAGCACGAATCACCTTTGTAGGCAACAATTGCCATGTTGTATTTTAGAAAACCGTTTAGCTTTTCGGTAAAACCTCCCACCGTATCTTTCATTCTTTGAAAAGAATACAACTCGTCGGACAACAAATAACAGTACATCCTATCATATTGCTCCTTGTTTTCCACTGATGCGAAATATGGTGTGTATACAATTTGAGCAGTTTTTCCGTTGTATTTTATACTCGTTGACTGACGAGCTACTGTTGCATTGTACGTTGGAATCACCACATCTTTCACATACCTGTCTACATTCTTCGCCCCCAATGTTCCAATCCTAAGTTTGTAACGGACTAACTTAACGCCCAACTGTTTATTCACTTCGGTCAAATTCTTTTTGAACTCCTTGCTTAAGTTTTCACTTTTTCTCTTGAACTCCTTCTTCTCCTTTTTAACAGACACTTTAGCAAACTTAGTCGCTGCCTTTTCCTGTTCTTTAAAATATTCTCTTTGTAACTTCTGAACAGCTTCTAAATGCTTCTTTTGCTTTCTGACATAATACTTGCTTAATCGTTTAAGGACCTTATCCTCTGCTTTTACCTTCCCGTCTTTCCTGTTTTTAAAATCAATGAATTTTGATTTCAAATGTACTGGTACAATATCAGCTGCTAAAGAATCAACTACCCACAACTCCTTGTCTAAATTGTTCACATATAATTCAAATACTGCATGACTACACGAAGTAAAAATGGCTTGTAAGCGCTCTTCAAATTCCTTTGTTGCCAAATTAGTATTGTTGAACTTTTTATCCCAAATTGCTTGAATTTTAATTGGGTTAATCGCTGGTTCGTCAGCAAGATTACTTTCAGCTTCATCAAGCCTATCACCCTCACTCAACAGGACATCGACCATAGAATCCGCACTGTCTCCATCAGCTTCACTCACCACTTCGATCACTGTTTCATCATCTGAAAACATTACAAAACCTCCAGCTTCAGCAAATGAATAATACACACTGTCCTTCCATGCTTTAGACTCACCATCATGTCCAAATTCAGCTAACATGTCATCATATCCTGGAGGATAAAAATTCAAACTAAGTATGTTTACCGGATTCAAATAATTCTCCAAAGGAGTTGGATTTACCCAATTAATTTGGCCGTCAGCCATCCTTTCTCCATCAAACAATTGCATTCCCTCTTTAATTTCATATGTTGGAACTTCAGCAATTATTTCCTTTGATAAAGACAACTTTTGACCGTCAGAAAAAGCGTCAATAAAAAACATACCTCCTGTTTCTAACTGTTTCCCATTTGAAGTTGTACTTAACCCAGAGGCCATGATTTGATCTGGCGTAATGGCTTCCTTCACCATTATCTTAACGCTGCCTTTCACGACATTACCATCTTCGTCAGTAAAGGCATTTGCTGGAATTGCAAACACAATTCCTTCCGCGGTTTCAATGATGGTATCTTTTTCTGAACTGATAAAATAGGACTGATCAGCAAGTGCACCGAAATTAGTTTCATTGCTGATATCAGCAATAGCTTTATCGTTGTCTCCTTCTGTAAATCCTAACTCAGCATTAAACGCCAACGGAATTGCCACCGCCAAAACCAGTATACTCAAAGCTCCGCCAATTCCCCATTTCCATAAGTTTTTAAGGCCGTTGTACTTCTTATAACTTTTAGTTGCTGTGTCTTTAAAGGCTAACTTTTTGACGCCTTCCATTAACACTTTTTGTGCATCAATTTCTTTTTGGAAATTGGCATTCTCCTTCATCTCCTTTTGGAAAATTACCTTTTCCTCGGCAGTTAAGGTTTTTAATAAATACTTCTCTATTAATTGAATTCTTTCTAGTTCTGTTCGCATGATTCTGGGTGTTTTAGTGTTGCTTATTAAGCTACTGACTAATTAATGTGTACTTACCAATGACAATTCCGAGTACTTTGACTTGGCTTTCTCTAAACACTTGTACTTTTGATTTTTGGCCGATTTCTCAGAACCAAAACCAAACAATAGTGCAATTTCCGCCATTGATTTTCCTTGATGATAAAATGCTTTTAAAATTGATAAACACTTTTCTCCCAAAGTTTGCAAAGCTTGCTCGGCCACTTTTGACTTGTTTTCCTCAAACTCCAAATCCTCTTGCTCTTCCAAATTCAAATCTGCAGCGCTCGTAAATTCTGAACTTACATTTTTGTTTTTCTTTTTCAATTCATCCTTCCACTTGAACTTTGCAACACTAAATAAATACGTGCTTAGTTTTGCCGTTAGCACAAAGTTAACTGCTGTTACTTTGTACACAATACATACAAAGCGTCTTGGTAAACATCCAATGCTTCATCGTCAGAAGCGCCGTGGTTAATCAAGAATTTTTTTACCGGTGGATAAAACTGATACAAACTCAAAAGGGCTTTCTCTTGTTTGCTTCCTTGCTTGCCCTCTTGGATTAAGCTTAAAATTTGTTGATCGGTCATTAGTCGTTATTTACCCATTAATGGTAGAAAGCTAAAAAGGTCACCCATTTATTTACATAAGTTTTAAAAATAAAATATTTTACCTTTGATTCCATGATTAATCAAAAGTTTAAGGAGCAGATTCACGCACACGTTGTTGACATTGTTGACATGCAAGTTTCAGAAATTACAGCTGGTATCAATAGCCAAAAAGAAGGGTCGCAAGGAAGTAGTAGTGCTGGAGACAAGCACAACACTGAGGGCGCCATGCAACACCTGGAGCTAGAAAAGAAACACATTTCCTTAGCAACAGCTCTTCAAAATCAGCAAACGCTTCAAAAGATTAACTTAAAAAGGTCATTTAACTCTGTGAATAGTGGAGCTTTAATCAACACCAATAAAGGGTTGTTCTACTTTTCGGTAGCTCTTGGAAAAGAAAAAGTAGCTAATAAAGACATCATGGTAATTTCCCTAGGCTCACCCATAGGCCAAATTCTAAAGGGACTGAAAAAGGGAGAATCACTTACCTTCAATGAACAAGCTTGGAACATCCTTGAGGTTATATAAGTTGGATTGAAACGACTTTCAATGTATACAAGAACATTCTCTGGCATTATGCTGTGTTGGTGATAACATCCTCAGATGATAATAATAATAATAGTATTAGTCAGCTTCTAAAGTTAAAATCAAGTATCTTTGCAACGATAAAAAACACGTTCCCTTATGTACGAAATTCTAATTTTCCTAGTAGCTCAGCATTTCTTATCGCTGTTTATGCAAACCTTTTTCTTGCACAGATATTCTGCTCATCAGATGTTCACGATGTCTAAATTTTGGGAAAAAGTATTTTTCGTATTCATTTGGTTATTTCAAGGTCCATCTTATTTATGTGCTGCTACTTATGGGAAAATGCACAGAATGCATCACGCGTTTGCTGATACCGAAAACGATGTTCACTCACCAAAACATGACAAGACAATTTGGAAAATGATGGTGAAAACAAAAAATATTTACACGGCAATTCACGAAGGAGAAACAGTACTGGAAGAAAAGTTTTTAGGAAACTTACCACAATGGTCATGGTTCGATAAGTTTGCTCACAAATGGCCTTCTCGCTTAGGTTGGGCAATCGTTTATACTGCATTTTATTTGCATTTTGCTACAGAGTGGTGGATGTATTTATTACTTCCGTTACACATGATCATGGGTCCATTACATGGAGTAATCATTAACTGGTTTGCTCACAAGTTTGGATACAGGAATCACGCTGTATATGATACTTCGGTAAACATGTTTCCAATTGAAATCTTAATGATGGGTGAAGGACTTCATAACAACCACCACGCACAAGGCCAAAATCCAAATTTTGCTCAAAAATGGTGGGAATTCGACCCTTCTTATCAGGTTATTAAACTTTTTAACCTGTTCGGAATCATTAAATTGAAAAAATAAGCAGTGTTTTCAACGTAAATCGATAACTTTTCATCCATTTACTATCAATACGGGACGAAAAACAAACACTTACCTGTAAAACATTAATTTTTTAAAGATGTTGAGCGCAGAAGAATCCAAAAGATACAGCAGACATCTATTGATGAGTAGTATCGGTAAGTATGGTCAAGAAAAGCTAAAAAACAGCAAAGTCCTTGTGATTGGAGCTGGGGGCTTAGGTTGCCCTGTTCTTCAATATCTCACAGCAGCTGGCGTTGGTAATATTGGAATCATAGATTACGATGTTGTGGACGAAAGCAATCTCCAAAGACAAATATTGTACAGTATAAATGACATTGGAATAAACAAAGCCTTCGCGGCAAAAAAACGATTACTGGGATTGAATCCGTTGATTAATATCGTCGCTTACCAGTTCAAATTGGACAATGAAAATGCGCTGGAGTTGTTTGATCAATATGACATCATTGTGGACGGTTCAGATAATTTTTCTACGAGGTATTTAGTGAACGATGCGAGTCTTCTCACTGGAAAAGCTCTAGTTTACGGAGCCATTTTTCAATTTGATGGGCAAGTGTCTGTATTCAACTACAAAGATGGACCAAGCTACCGCTGTTTGTTTCCTGACTCACCAAAAGCCGGAACAGTTCCTAATTGCTCTGAAATCGGAGTACTAGGGGTTTTACCAGGAATTGTAGGGACAATTCAAGCTAATCAAGTATTGAAAATGATTCTAGGTATTGGGTCTGTTTTAAACGGAACTTTGATGCTTGTTGATGGACTTGAAAACAATCAAGTAAAGGTTAACGTACAAAAAGATCAGGAACAAATTGATCGAGTTATATCAAACAAAAAAGATTTTAAAAGCTACGATTACAATTTGTTTTGTGGCCTTCCTAAAGAAGAATCTTCAGAAATTGATGAAGAAGAAATATCAATATTGTCATTGGAAAACCTCATCAATAAAGAGGACATTCAATTGATTGATGTACGAGAAGAATGGGAAATTCCAGCTATTAAAAAATGGAACGCTATCAATATTCCACTGAATACCTTAAGTGAAAACCTGGATAAAATTGACAAGCAAATGAAAACTATAGTTTTTTGTCAGTCTGGTGGAAGAAGCGCTAATGCTATTAGCTATTTAAAGGAGCAAGGATTCAATAATCTAATTAACCTTGCCGGAGGTGTTGCTATTTACAATCCTCAATAATAATTATACATATCTTCTTATGTACAGAATATCACTGCTCTTACTTTCCGTACTCCGGTTTAAAATTAAAAAAACATGAAACATACTTTTATCGCTATTCTACTTGTAATCCTTTGTAATTCATGTGACTTCAGTGAAGGAGGAGTGAAGACTGGACCCAATATGGAAAAATACGCATTAGAATATAATGCAAAAAATAATCTATTAGAACCAGGCGAAAAAATGCTCGCGTATTACGATTGTACTATTTCACTTGACGGAACTGAAGCAGCTTTTGTCACAAATTCTCGTGTAGTTTATCACAAGCAGGAAACTCAAACAACAGCGTTTTACTTGAAAGATATCGTAGATATTGCGCATAGTAGAGAAGATTATGTTGGACACCTAATTGAAGTAACCAACACAGAAGGAGAAATCATGATGATAGAAATTGCTCCTTTAAACCAAGGTGAACTTTTTTTAAAAGTATTGAGGTCTAAAGTGAAATAGAAGGCCCTAAATAGTTTTCGAAAACATCTTTTCGCGCACTTGTCCGTCTAATTTCGGATCAAGTAACATACATATATTACGGACAAACATTTTCCCCAATTCGGTTACTTCTAAACTATTGGCGGTCAGATTCAAAATACCTTCCTCTTCCATAACTTGCAATTTAGGCAAGGCCTTTTGAATCATGGTTTCAAGAAATTCATCTTGCGTCCACTCAGTATAAAAGTGACACATCAAATTCAATATGTGTTGACGTGAATTAACCTCAGTTGCTGTTAATACATGACCTTTTACAATTGGAAATATTCCTTTGTCAACTAAGGACTTATGTTCACTAATGCTCTTGCTATTTTGAGCAAAACAATACCACGAATCACTGATCGAACTAACCCCTAAACCAACCATTAACTGTGTTGAATTAGCAGTGTATCCCATGAAATTCCGGTGCAGTGTATTATTTTCTATCGCTTTAAACAACGGATCTTCAGGTAAGGCGAAATGGTCCATTCCTATTTCACCATAATTCATTTCAAAAAACATGGATTTTCCTTTGTCATATAAAGCCCTTTTCTCAGAGTCTTTAGGTAAATCGGACTCAGTAAATTTACGCTGAGAACCTGCTTCCCACGGCACATGAGCATAACTGTAAAATGCTATTCTGTCAGGTTTAAGAGACTTAACCAAATTAATCGTTCCTATAACACTGTCCATTGTTTGAAGCGGCAGTCCGTAGATTAAATCAAAATTTACTGATGTATATCCAATTTCTCTCGCATTCTCAGTAACCTCTTTAACCATGTCATAAGGCTGAACCCTATTAATTATATTCTGAACCTTTGGATCAAAATCTTGTATTCCTAGGCTAACTCGTTTAAACCCTAAATCAAACAAAGTTTGTAAATGTTGCTTTGTTGTGTTTTTTGGATGACCTTCAAAACTAAATTCAGGACCTTCTGCAACTGTTCCCTTGCTACATATTCCATCAATCAATTTCGTTAAATTCTCCGGCGAAAAATAAGTTGGTGTTCCTCCACCTAAGTGAATTTCCTTGATGATTGGTTTTTCAATAAACTCAGCAACGTAAAGATCCCATTCATCCAATACGGTTTGAATATAAGGAAGTTCAACCTTGTGATTGTTTGAAACCCTCATGTTACAGCCACAAAAAGTACACAGGCTTTCACAATATGGCAAATGAACATAGACACTAATTCCTTCCTTACTGTTCGAAAGCTCAAAAGTCTTTTTAATTTCTTTTTTCCAGTCCTCTTGATTTGGATTGTTGACCCAATGAGGAACTGTAGGGTAACTCGTGTAGCGAGGACCTGGAACGTTATATTTTTTAATTAAATCGTCTTTCGTCATCCAAAAAGCAGTTCAGTATTACCTTAGTTATTTATTTTTATTCTTTCGAACTGAAAACAACAATTGGTCTTCGGTTGGAGCTTGTGGAGCTTGAGGGCTTCCCCACATGTCACCTCGGACTAACGTTAAAAACTCATACGATCCAACAATCATTGAGCAAGAAAACACTTGTCCATCTTCGAATAATTGAAGTGCAGCAAATCTTAGATCAGCAGCAATCAATGCATCGTTTATAGCTTTAGCAAGAATCTTATTGCTTCCTCCTAACACCTCGGATCTAGTGATTTTTCCATTCGAATTAATGTCAAAAATTAATTCATAAATTTCTCCTTTTTCAAAAGTCGAACTATCGGTAATCTCTGGATAAGTATAATGTTGTAACAAGGCAGTTCTGATTGACAATTGCGTACACCACTGTCTTGAAGAGCTCGATGTTGTTAATGAACAACTTTCTAAAAATACGTATGAATATATGGAATCGACTTTTTCCTCGACTGCTTCTCTTACAATTAGAGCAACCACATCTCCCTCGTACTTGTACATGTTTAACTTAATAGGTGTATCGCTATTTTGTTCGTCAGCGCTCACTTCAGCTTTTACCACATTCGCACCACTTTCTCTTGCAATCTCCTTGGCCTTAATCATCGAATTGTAAAATTCATCACTAGCTGTAGAGGTAGTTTTGTTGAAAGTAAGTTCCCCAATTTTTTCAGCACTTTCCGGCAAACTTTGATTGTCTTCCAAAAACACCACTCTTTGATCAATCGCAAGGGGTTCTTTTTCGCTCAATAATTCAACAGCAACTCTCTTTTGACAAGAAAACAATGTGATTACAATCAGTAAAAATATTAATGGAATTTTATTCATGTCTTTTCTCATGTTTAGCAATTTTCGAAACAAAGATAATTTATTATAACTGATAATGTAAAAATTCACTTAATTCTTCAACACACATTGCAACTTGTACACCTGATTCAAAACCACAAAATTTACCTAACTTCGCTTTATGTTATTTTCCCAAGTCATCGGTCACAAGGAGCTAAAAGGTCAATTAATTTCGCAGGTAAACAGCGGAAGAATTGCTCATGCTCAAATGTTTTTGGGAAAAGAAGGCTCAGGAAATTTTCAATTGGCATTGGCTTTTGCTCAATATGTGAATTGCATTAATAAAACGCCTGAAGACTCGTGTGGCAACTGTAGTAATTGCAAAAAATACAATTCTCTCCAGCATCCGGATTTGAATTTTATTTTTCCACAAGCCATTAGCAGCTCTGTAAAAGAAAAGCCCGACAGCAGAAAATACTTTAAGGAATGGCGTTCATTTCTATTAGAAAATAGGTATTTCGACCTTGATTCTTGGTGCAATTTTATAGACATTGATAAGCGCCAACCAATCATCAATAAACAGGACAGTGAAACAATTAATGGCGCACTAACTTTAAAGTCATTTGAGTCAGAATATAAAGTGGTCATTGTTTGGTGGCCAGAAAAAATGAACATTGAATGCGCTAACAAAATATTAAAGACCTTAGAAGAGCCCGCAGATAAAAGTTTGTTATTAATGGTCGGTCATCAAGTTGATCAGCTGCTACCAACAATTATATCGAGGGTTCAAATTTGTAAGGTTCAAGATTTAAGCGAAGAGGAAATTGGGTCTGCTTTAATTAAAAATAAAAGCCTAGACGAGGAAAATGCCAATGCTATTGCAAGGCTGTCAGATGGCAATTATTTTCAAGCTTTGAACCTAGCTATGGAACCCAACAAGGACGATCAATTAATTGAACAGTTTCAAACTTGGATGCGCTTGTGTTATAAATTAGAAATTCCTGCTTTGACCAATTGGGTGGAAGAAATAGCTGCCACTGGCCGAGAACAACAGAAATATTTCGTCTTGTATTGCCTCCGTATGTTCAGAAACTGTACAGTACACAATTACGGTGATGAGTCTCTTGAACGACTACATACAAAAGAGCAAGGCTTCGTTAAAAACTTTTCCAAGTTTATTCATGCTGGTAACATTATTGATTTTACGGATCAATTCAACAGGACTTATGATGCGATTTCAAGGAATGGAAATGGCAAAATTATCTTCATGAGTTTAAGCTTAAAAGTTTGTAACTTTTTACGCTATAAAGTTTAATTGTAGGTCAATCATACCTGAAATTTCACCTCAAATTTTCCGTTTGTTTTTTGGTACTTTTTTTAGTACTTTTGCCAGTTCCTTTTTTCGGGTAAAACCGATAAAAAACACAACGAAATATGGCAAAAGCGCAAGGATTATATCACCCAGAATTTGAACACGACTCATGTGGAATTGGATTCGTAGCTAATTTGAAAAATAAAAAGTCATTCCAAACAGTACAAAGTGCGTTGGACATGTTAGTAAACATGGAGCACAGAGGTGGATGTGGATGTGAGCCAGACTCTGGTGATGGAGCTGGAATTTTAATGCAGGTACCTGATTCTTTCTTTCAAGTTGAATGTAAAAAACTAGGATTTGAATTGCCAGAATTTGGAAAATATGGTGTTGCCATGACCTTTTTCCCAAGTGAAGATGATTTACGCGCGGAAGTAAAATCAAGATTTGAAGAATACATCACTCGTTTAGGTTTTGAATTAATCGGTTACCGTGAAGTACCAACAGACAACAGTATGTTGGGAAAAACTTCAGTTAGTGTTGAGCCTAAAATTGAGCAAGTATTTTTAAGGTTTACAAAATCCGACGATAAAGCTGCTTTAGAAAGAAGATTAGTTGTTTTAAGAAAATATGCCATCAGGACTATTCGTCAAGAAATGGACGGTGTTGATGATTTTTACATTGCTTCTTGTTCATACAAAGTTGTTGTATACAAGGGAATGCTTAGAACCGATCAGGTTCAAAAATACTTTTTAGACTTACAAAACGAAGACATGAAATCGGCATTGGCTGTAGTTCACTCTCGTTTTTCTACCAATACTTTTCCTAAGTGGAGATTAGCTCAACCTTTCCGATACATTGCTCACAATGGTGAAATTAACACCATCAAGGGAAATGTCAACTGGATGAAGAGTAAGCAAGTATTATTAGAATCTACAAAATTCACTTTGGAAGAAATTGATTGGATGATGCCTATTTGTGACATCAGTCGTTCAGACTCATCCAACCTAGATAACGTAGTTGAATTATTAACATTGGACGGGCGTTCAATGGCAGAGGTAATGATGATGATGGTGCCGGAAGCTTGGCAAAACAACCCATTAATGAGGGAAGAAAAGCGTGCCTTCTACGAGTATTACTCTTCTATCATGGAGCCATGGGATGGTCCAGCTTCAATCTCATTTACTGATGGTGAAATTGTTGGTGCAACATTAGACAGAAACGGATTGCGTCCTTCTAGGTATTGTGTATTGGATGACGATACAGTAATCATGGCTTCTGAAGCAGGTGCTTTGATTGTTGACGAAAGCAAAGTTATCAGCAAAGGAAGACTACAACCAGGAAAACTTTTTATTGCGGATTTAAACAAGGGTCGAATTATTTCAGATGATGAAATCAAGGATGACATTTGTGCAAGACAACCTTTCGGAAGATGGTTGAAAGAAAACAAATTAAGCTTGAAAGACATTGCTCGTCCAAGAGCAAAATCAAACATTCCACATAAAGGAGAAGATTTATTACAACAACAAATTGCCTTCGGTTTTACTCGTGAAGATTTAAGTGAAATCTTAGAACCAATGACCAAAGAAGGTAAAGAGCCGCTGGGTTCTATGGGTGTTGATACACCATTAGCTGTTCTTTCTTCACAAGCTCAGCATATTTCAAATTACTTCAAGCAATTATTTGCTCAAGTATCTAACCCACCTATTGACCCTATTAGAGAGGCCGTAATCATGTCTCTAAATACAGCACTTGGTGGTCAATTAAACATATTATCTGAAACTCCAGAGCACTGTCGTCAAATACATTTAGACAGTCCTGTGTTATCAAACGGTCAGTTGGATAAGCTAAAAAGCTTGAACGATGATTCGTTTAAATCCTACACGATTCACGCGGTATTTAGTGCCCAAAATAGACCTGGGTCATTAGAAAGAGCCATTGATGAAATTTGTGCCAACGCTGAAAGAGCCGCTCTAATGGGTTGCAACGTTTTAATTATTTCCAACAAAGAAATTTCAGCAGCAGATTGTCCTATACCATCTTTACTGGCAGTTGGTGCAATTCACAGCTCACTTATCGCAAAAGGATTAAGAACAAGGACTTCTTTAGTTGTTGAAGGTGGTGATATCATCGAAACTCATCACTATGCTACTTTAATTGGTTTTGGAGCAACAGCAGTGAATGCGTATTTAGCTGGCGATACTATTAGAAGTATTTACAAGGAAGACTTAGCAAAAGGAAAAGTAAACATCAAAGATGTTCTGGGAATGTATGCTAAGTCTATCAATAGTGGATTATTGAAAATATTTTCCAAGATGGGTATTTCAACAGTACAATCTTACCAAGGAGCTCAAATTTTTGAAGCCTTAGGTATATCTGATGAGGTAATTTCTAAATGTTTTGACGGAACTACTTCAAGAATTCAAGGGATGACGTTTGATATGTTGGCAAAAGAAACTGTCATCAAGCATCAAAGAGCTTTTGAGAATTGGAACGGAGACAAACACTTATTTGTTGGTGGGTATTACCAGTGGAAAAGAAAAGGTGAAGCGCATTTGTTTAACCCGACAACTATTCACTTGTTGCAAAAATGCTCCCAAAACAACGATTACGATACGTACAAGAAATACGCAAAAGCAATAAACAATCAATACAAACAACACATTACTTTACGTAGTTTGTTGGAGTTCAAAGAAGGTAAATCTATCCCTTTAGACGAAGTAGAATCTAAAGAAAGTATCATGAAGCGTTTTGCTACTGGTGCTATGTCGTTTGGTTCTATTTCTCACGAAGCACACAGTACTTTGGCTATCGCGATGAACCGAATTGGAGGGAAATCCAACTCAGGGGAAGGTGGGGAAGATGAAGCTCGATTTGAGAAAAAAGCAAATGGTGACTGGGAAAGGTCTGCTATCAAGCAAGTTGCTTCTGGTCGTTTTGGAGTTACTTCTAACTATTTGACTAACGCTGATGAATTACAAATTAAAGTAGCTCAAGGTGCTAAGCCAGGTGAAGGTGGTCAATTACCAGGGCATAAAGTGGATGATTGGATTGGTCGTACAAGACACAGTACTCCAGGTGTAGGTTTAATTTCTCCTCCTCCTCATCACGATATTTATTCTATTGAGGATTTAGCTCAATTGATTTATGATTTAAAGAATGCTAACAGAAAAGCAAGGATTAACGTAAAGTTAGTTTCTGAAGCTGGTGTTGGAACAATTGCGACAGGTGTTGCAAAAGCAAAAGGTGATGTGGTATTAATTGCAGGTTATGATGGTGGAACTGGAGCTTCTCCTCTTTCGTCAATCAGACACGCAGGTTTACCCTGGGAACTTGGATTAGCTGAAACGCACCAAACTTTAGTGTTGAATGATTTACGTTCAAGAATTACGGTTCAAACAGATGGTCAAATCAGAACTGGACGTGATGTAGCTATTGCTGCTTTATTAGGTGCTGAAGAATGGGGTGTTGCAACTGCTGCATTAATTGTAGAAGGTTGTATCATGATGAGGAAGTGTCACTTGAACACTTGTCCAGTTGGAATCGCTACTCAAAACAAAGAATTAAGAGCGTTATTTTCAGGAAATCCAGACCACGTGGTTAACTTCTTTAACTTCTTAGCTGAAGATTTAAGAGAGATAATGGCTGAATTAGGTTTCAAAAATATCAATGAAATGATTGGTCGAGTTGACAAGTTAGAGGTTGACAAAAACCTTGATCACTGGAAACTTAAAAATGTTGATTTAAGTCCATTATTGTACAGACCAAAAGAGGCTGATCATGTAGGAGTTTACAAAACAATAGAACAAGAACACGAAATCACTGAAATATTAGACAGACAATTCATTGAAAAAGCACAACCTGCATTAAACAAAGGTGAAGCCGTAAAAATGGAGTTTGGCATCGTAAACATTGATAGGTCAGTTGGAGCAATGCTTTCTAACGAAATATCAAAAAAATACGGTGGAAAAGGTTTACCTGATGGCACAATTGATATTAAGTTGAAGGGATCGTGTGGACAATCGTTCGCAGTATTCTCAACGAAAGGTGTGAGGTTTGAAGTAGAAGGAGAAGCAAACGACTACTTCGGTAAAGGTTTATCTGGTAGTGAGGTTATAATTTACCCTCCTAAAGTTTCGAAATTCGCAGCTGAAGAAAACATGCTTATTGGAAATGTTGCATTTTACGGAGCAACATCAGGAAAGTCCTTCATTAATGGAATGGCTGGGGAAAGATTTTGTGTAAGAAATTCAGGAGTCACCGCTGTCGTTGAAGGAATTGGAGATCACGGTTGTGAATACATGACTGGTGGAAGAGTAGTTGTTCTTGGTGAAACAGGAAGAAACTTCGGAGCTGGTATGTCTGGTGGATATGCTTACATCTGGGACAAAAACAATACATTCTTAGACAACTTTAATCCTGAATTAAGTGAAATTGAAAGCTTGTCGCAGGGAGATCAAGATGAATTACAAGGATTGATTCAAGAACATTTAGACAATACAGGATCAGGAGTAGCTGAAAGAATTTTAGGAAGATGGAAAAAGGAATTGAAAAATTTCAAAAAGATCATGCCTAGAGACTTTAAAAGAGTGTTGCTTGAAAGAGCAGAAAAAGCGAAAGCAGAGACTGTAGCTTAAATCTTTAACGAGTATTTAAGTAAATAAAATTAGTACAAACGGTCATTTACGATCAAACAAAAGTATAAGACATGGGTCAAGCAGACGGATTTTTGAAATACGATAGAAACTTGCCAAAAAAGGAAACAGTAGAAGATAGGCTTCAAAATTACAAGGAGTTTTACAAGCCTTTTACTGACAAAGAAACACAAGACCAAGCTGCAAGATGCATGAGCTGTGGTGTTCCATTTTGCCACAGTGGATGTCCACTAGGAAATGTTATCCCTGAATTTAACGATGCTGTATATCGTAAAGACTACAAAGAGGCATTCGATATTTTATCGTCAACCAACAACTTCCCTGAATTTACAGGAAGGATTTGCCCTGCTCCATGTGAAGGTGCTTGTGTACTAGGTATTAACAAACCTCCGGTTGCTATTGAGCACATTGAAAAAACTATTATTGAAGAAGCATACAACCAAGGATGGGTCAAGCCACTAACTGACATCGTTAGAACTGGTAAATCTGTTGCCATTATTGGAGCAGGTCCAGCTGGTTTAGCAGCTGCTGATCAATTAAACAAAGTAGGTCACATGGTGACTGTATTCGAAAGAGCACAAAAACCCGGTGGATTATTGAGGTTTGGAATTCCAGATTTTAAATTGGACAAATCAGTAGTTGACCGCCGAATTGAAGTTATGGAAGCTGAAGGGGTGGTTATTAAATGCAGTGTTAACGTTGGTTTAGATATTAAAGCTGATGAATTGCTCAAGGATTTTGATGCAGTAGTTTTATCTGGAGGTGCAACAGTTCCTAGAGACACTCCTATGCCAGGTAGAGAATTAAAAGGTGTTCATTTTGCGATGGACTTTTTATCTCAAAACAATGCAAGAGTTTCTAACTTAAAGCATGAGAACCACAAAGGACAAGATGTAGGAGAGCTTTTTGCCACTGGAAAAAATGTAATTGTTATAGGTGGTGGTGATACAGGTTCTGATTGTGTTGGTACTTCAAACAGACATAAAGCTACATCTGTTACACAATTAGAAATCAATTTGAAGCCAGGAGAAGAACGAGCTTTAAATAACCCATGGCCAGAATATCCATTTACTTTAAAAACGTCTACTTCTCACGATGAAGGTTGTGAAAGAGACTGGAGTGTACTAACAAAGGAATTTGTTGGTGATGGAAATGGCAATGTAAAAGGTTTAAAAATTGTTGAAATTGAATGGGAAAAAGCCGAACCAGGTCAACGCCCAGGATTTAAAGAAATCCCAGGATCTGAGAAAGAATTACCTTGTGATTTAGCTTTATTAGCCGTTGGATTTTTAGGACCAGAAAGCAAGGGGATATTGGAACAATTTGGTATTGAATTAGACCCACGAAGTAACGTAAAAGCAAACTTGAAAGATTATAAAACTTCTGTAGAGAAAGTGTTTACAGCCGGCGATATGAGAAGAGGTCAATCACTTGTGGTTTGGGCTATTTCTGAGGGTCGTGAATGTGCTAAAAGTGTGGATGAGTTCTTAATGGGGTCATCTGTTTTACAAAGCAAAGACACTTCGATGTTAGCTGTTTAAGTCAACAGCATGGGACTTATCACTATCAAAGGCTTGAAAGTATACGCTTATCATGGCGTTCATGAGGTAGAGCAAATTGTTGGCCAGTGGTATGAAATCAATTTGAGTTTGTCGGTTGATTTTAAAAAAGCTGAAGACAATGACGATTTACTAGGAACAATCGATTATTCAATCGTTAATGAAATCGTGCTTTCCGAAATGAAAATCAAGTCAAAACTTATTGAGCATGTTGGTGGTCGAATAAAATCCCAGATTCAATCTCTTTTCCCGTCCATTACTTCCGGAGAAGTTAGCATTACCAAACTAAATCCACCTGTAAAAGGAAGTTTATATTCAGTAACAATCACTACAAAATTTTAACAAAAATAGACTTTATCAAAACTGGTTTCTTTATATTTAAACCTTCAATTTAATTTTGAAAAAATGAAACTTAAATCTTTACTTTCAATTTCAAGTCTATTTTTAGTGTTAGCTATTCTCGTTAGTTCGTGCAGTGGCTCATTTAACATCGCTAAAAAAAGACATAGCAATGGTTACTATGTAAACATAGGTAGCGATAATCATGATGGTGAAGGAAAAGCTGACAGTAGAAGAGACAAAAGACGTGATCTAGGAAACTTAATTGAGGAGCAAGCTAAAAACACCAACCCTGCAAGCGCTTTAGAAGGCAGTAAAGATATTAACAGTGAAAACTCCAACAACGACGTAGAATTTAACAACGACGAGTTGAGTACTGAACAAATTGCTGCAGCAGAAGAATTTTCTAAGATGTCTACTTTGAAAAAAATTCAAGCATTAAAGAAATTAAAAAAGAAGAATAAATTAGAAGACAACACTGACTTTATGTTAGTACTATTACTCGTATTAGCAGTTATATTGCCACCAGTAGGTATTTATGTCAAAAATCAAAATGTATCAAACCAGTTCTGGACTAGTCTATTACTTTGCGCAGCAGCACTAGTGTTTTTTGCGATCTCTACTGTCACTCTAGCTTCCCTTTTTGGACTATTAGGATTCGTCCTTTGGCTTGCAGCAGCAATTCATGCCGTTCTTTATGTACTTAGGTAAAAGAGACCAACACTTATAATAATAAAAAGCGTCTCTAGAGTCGCTTTTTTTATGTCCAACACTATGAATATAGCTCTACTTCATAAGTACAAAAGGTGAAAGGAAAATTTCAGCATGGTTATTCGGATATAGAACACCGAAGATACGCAGGACTTCATCACTTAAAATATCATGCATAATAGTCACCGAGACGACCTAAGTATTCCGATCTTCGCCAACAATATGAGCAGAACATCGTCTGATAACAGCTTGTTCTATTGAAACATGACAAGACATCCACATTCGAAAGCGCTATTGCTGAAATATTTTCTTTTGTTCTATGATGTACACTCCCATTAAGTATACAAGAAGCAGTAACGTACTTACGACAAAATTTATTCCATAAGCAATTTCTACTTGGGTATACACGAAATACAACCCAAGGGCCAATCCAATGTACAGTGCTGATTTCTTGAGATTGTAAGGTATTGGGTAGTGTTTCTGCCCTAATTTATAAGATACTACCATCATTGAAAAATAGCATATTAAAGTAGCCCAAGCACACCCCATGTATCCATACAATGGAATCAAAATTAGGTTCATAACTATAGTAATAATTGCACCGAAAATAGATATCAAGGCACCAAACCCTGTTTTCGAACTAAGTTTATACCAAATAGAAAGATTAGTGAAAATTCCAAAACAAATATTAGCCAATAATAATATAGGAACCACTTCCAACCCTAACCAATAACTTTCATGCATAAAGTATTTAAAGAGGTCTAAATAAAATACAACTACCAAAAACAGTGCGCACAACACTATAACGAAATAAGTCATGATGTCGGCAAACATTTTCTTAGATCCTTTCTCCTTTTCTTGATTAAAAAAGAATGGTTCGGCCGCATACTTATATGCTTGAATAAACATGGTAATAATTATAGACAACTTGTAATTTGCACCATAAATCCCCAACTGTGAAAGTGTTGCTTTTCGACCAAAATCATCAATTAAAAGGTGTTTGAATATTATTCTATCAAGTGTTTCATTGATATTACCCGCTAAACCAACAAATAATAAGGGGATGGTGTACGGAATCATACTCTTGTAAACTAGTTTGTCAAACATCAACCTTGCAGTTGCCATCTCCGGAGTCAAAACAATGAATTTTACTGACGAAGCAATCAAATTAGATATAAATACGTATCCCACTCCTATTAAGGGATTGTAAAATGTATCTACTAAAAAATTATTACTCCCACTATCATATACATCCTTGCAATAAAGCAAGAAGAACAAATTTAGTCCAATGTTAACCAAGACATTTGTAAAGTTTACTGCTACAAACTTAATGGCCTTGTTCTCTTGTCTCAGTTTTGCCAGAGGAATGGCAGAAATAGCATCCAATCCTACAATTATGGCGAACCACAGTATATATTCTGTATGCTCAGGATACATTAACCAGTCGGCCAATGATTGATTAAATGCAAAACAAACAGCTATAAACGTGACAGACGTCGTTACTATAGAAAATAAAACGGTAGAAAACACACTTGTTTTATCGGCATTCTTACGATTGACAAATTTAAAAAATGTCGTTTCCATTCCGTAGGTCAAGAATACCACCAAGAAAGCTACGTATGCATACAGTTCCGTAATTACTCCAAATTGCTCAGGAAAAAAAACTCGTGTCCAAAACGGAGTCAGTAAGTAATTTAAAAACCTACCGACAATACTACTAACACCATAAATGGCTGTTTGTCCTGCAAGCTTTTTTAATGGATTAGACACAAGTTAGGGTTATGAGAACATAAATTTAATTAAAAGCAAACGAAATTTACTTTTTTAATAAATGTAGTTTTACAGACTTCCAGCTGACAAGTTTTAATGAAAATACGAGTACAGAACACATCAATAAGTACAGCAGAAGAGCAACATGTGTTGCTAGCTGATCCCTTAAAAAACTTCCTAAAAAATATAATGTAAACCCTACTCCAACGAACTTTAAAAAATGAATAATTGGAAATTTGATCGAATGTTCTTTGTAACAAAAATACCACTGCCCTAGAGCACATAAGCCTTGCGTTACAAGACTGGCAAACGCAGCACCAAGAGCCCCATGTATTGGAATTAAAATATAATTCAAAAGTAAATTCGCTGACAGACCAGCCACGGATAAAATATTTAATATTTTCATTTTCCCTCCGGCTGTTAACAATACACCATAAATGTAGTTGAATGACATAGGAACTACACCCAGTAATAAATAAGAAAAAACTTTTGCTGAATAGGTAATTTCATTTGCATTAATGACATGCGCTGTGTTTGCTGTTAGTCGTTCCAAGTAGGGTAAATCGACTTGATAATGAGCATATAACAAATTGATAATTTCATGAGAAAATAACGTGAACATAATCCCTAAACAGATGGTGCCAAAGACTAACAACGATCCAGAGAGCCTAAGTAGAGGTTTAACATCCAGCTTATTCTTCAACATTTTGGAAAACATTGGTAACAGCAAAACCGCTATTAAGAAAGTGTAATTATTTGATGCCATCAATATTCTGAAAGACTGCGCATAAATAGTATTTTCCCAAATCCCATTGTCCAACATTTCTGATAGCATGAGCGAGTCTGAATAGCTGTAGGCTGACATCAGAATTACAATTAAAGCGTACGGATAACTTTTTATCAGCAGTACTTTGTTGAACTTAAAGCTCCATTGAGGCTTCACTAAACCTTCTTTAAGCACAAGAACTGTAAAAGCAACAAGAACAGCCAGCAGATAACCTATAAATTGTATTTTAACGAACAAAACTATACTTATGTCGGTCGAGCTAAAAAATACTACTCCCAAAATTATACTAGTCATCACAACCCTGTCAACTACTGACATTAAACTGTCAAATTTAAAATGGCCCAAGGCTGTCACATTTGATCTGAAATAGGTCAGTGTGGCCAGCAAAATCTGATTGGCTCCAAGCATTGCCAGCATCTTTAATTGAACCCCTTCGTACGAAAATACTAACCCAGCAACAATAAGTAACAATAAATACACCCCTGCTAGGCCCATTCGTAAAGTCAATACTTTTGAAAAATAACTGCTGAAATTTTGTTCGTTGCCCGCAATTTTTCGGTTGTTATAATTGCTAATTCCAAAGTCAAGGAACATGTTTAACATTACCGACAGGTTAAATAAAATGAAGTACTGGCCATAATCTTGTCCGGTCTCCCTTTGAACCATTAAGTCAGCGAATAGCCAGGCAGGCTTCACCAAGATATTCACGAAAAACAGCAAGCAGAAATTGATAAGGAAGTTTTTCTTCATGTTAATCCCTGTCTTAATTGTAATTGCTTGTTCAATATCGTTCTTGATAGAACTTCAAGTACTTAACTTCTTCTTTGAATTCAAGTAGCTTCACATAGTTTACCTCGGAAATGGCAAAATTCATTTCACCAATATTTTTAATCTGTGACAAGATCGAAGTTTTAACCTTGCTTGCGTAATTTTTCACCAAGCCCTTTGACGTAAATTCCTGGATCAACATGATTTTTTCAGTAGACGACCACTGAACTACCTCCACCTTAAGTTTTAAGGCTGCATACTGAGATCCGTTTAATTGTTGAACTCTTTGCATCAGTGCAAGAGAGTCAACAATGCTGTGATTGTATACAATAGCAAAAAAATGTGGACCAATAAGAGTGGTGTCGAAAGTTCTAGAACTATCAGCAGTATCCGTTTTCCCCATCTTTTTCATCCGCTCAAAATTTATTTTTTCCAGTATAACCTGAGCTTCAGCTGCTTGTGTAGAACCCTTATGATCGTAAACAATCTTTCTTAAAGACTTTTCAAACTCTTCTTTCCCTTTCACTTGTCCAAGCGCAAAGCTTTCAAGCATGTCAAAATTTGCCTGCAAAGCATTTTCTTTGGTAGTCTCTCTGTAGGCTGCCGTCGCTGTTAAAACAGAATCGTACTGACCAGTTTTATAAAGTGTTAGCAATTTTTCATAACTGCTTTCTAGTTCCTTACTCCTTTTTTCTGCCTCAGCTCCCCTGTTTGGATACTTAATAAGTAATGCATATTCCGAGCTAGGGAATTCAGAGAGAATCAAACTTTTGTTGATCGCAGCGTTTACTTTATCTCCGCCCTTGTCGTAATTTCTAAAAAGCTGATACAACGATTTTGGCCGCTCACTGTTTTTTGGAAACCTCCTGTTTAATTCCTCAAAATAAAAGTTTGCACGTTCTTGATCATTCAATTTGTTATTGAAGATTCCCGCAGTCATATACAATGCACGTTCAATTTTAGCATTTGACGAGTCAATCGCTTCTTCAGTAATTGGCAGGTCTTTCGTGTAAAACTCAACCGTCTTATTAGCTGCAACTGTAGTATTCCCAAACTCATCAACTTGACCTTGAGCACTTTCTTCAACCTCATCAACACTTACGCTTGACTTGTCGGATCGCCTCCAATTATCTTCCAATTTCCTGGTCCCAAAAATTGTAATAAATTCAGCGTTTGCACTTGCTAATAATTTAGGGTTGTCAAACAACCACCCTCCTGTATTAGCTTGGGTAAATGCAGCAGCTTTTATTTGTGCTAACTTGGCTTGTAAGGCTATTTCTTCGGCTTCTTCTTGTTCCTCTACCTCACGTATTAACTTATCTATGAAGACTAAGCGTTCTTCTTCAGACATGCCTGCTACTTTTTGTAAACTATCTTCTCTTGAGATGATGTTAAGCTGCTCAACTAATGCGGACAAATTATCGGCCTTGTCCTTGATGACATCGTAATTTTCATAATCAGTAGGCAAAGTAGTTAAGGAACTGTCGTAAAACATTTGAGCTTCCACGTACTCTGGTATTTTAAAATGATAGTTGGCAACAGCTAAATAAGACAACGCTTTTTGCTTTGGATTATTCACACTTTTCTGAGCTGACAATTTATAATTTTTCACTGCTAATTGTTCATTGCCATTCCGCTCATGAACCTGAGCTAAAGTAAAGTATATCTGATCTTGAAAATCTTTGTTTTTCTTATCCTTCAGCATCTTGTTTAAAATCGAAACAATCTTTTCACTGTCCTTACCTTGGTGTGTTTTTGCTAAACTCAGCTTAGCATTGAATTCCATCTCATAAAAAACAGCTCTTTTCGAAACTTCTTCGAACAACAATGAAGCTTTTTCCAATTCGTCCTGATCACTGTATAATTGTGCAAGAATATAGTTAACCCTGATTTTCAGCCTGTGCCCTTTGAGGTCAGTCAATGCTTTTTCCAGAAATTCTATAGCCAATTTATTGTCTTCGGTTTCGATATAATACAAGCCCCTGAGCATATCATGCCTTGCTTTTAACTTCTCATCAAAGTTTTCATCGTCTTCCAGAGCTTTGAATTTAGTTTCAGCGTCAACAAAGTTTTCCTGATAAATTAATGTTTTGATGAGTTCCAACTGAAAATTATAATAGATTGGACTTGACTCAAAATGAGCGATGAGGTATCTAAAAGTGTTTTCAGCAGAATCGTACTGCATCTTCATAAATTGTGCTTGTCCAAGCAGAAGATAACAGTCGTCAATCATCTTGTTGTGTTCAACAAGTTTGCCCTTTTCTTTAAACCTCATACTGTGCTTGTCAACCATTTTAGTTGATTTAGCAATTGCTCTGTTTAAGGCTGTGTATTGAGATTCAACTTGCGCCTTGTCACCATACCTAAAGATGTCTAAAGTCTGCTCGTAATCGTCCACATGACCCTTGTAGAGAGCCTTCTTTGCTTCCTTTAGTGCTTCTTTACCGTGAAAGTATCCATTAAATCTTGCTGTTGTGTAATGGTACGACTTATTTGCGAATGCGTTTTTCTTAGTACTGCATCCCACTATTACCAACTGAACAGCTAACAAAAAGAGGACCAACACTAAGCTTCTCGTAAGCTTGGTATTGGTCCTCTTATTTCTAGTTATTGTCGTCAAAATCCGTTTCAATATTAATGTAGAACTACATTTTGTAGCCTTCTCATAAACATAAAGGAACGAAAAATTCACTAAAAAATTACTTAGCGTTGCAACAATTATAAATCTATTTTCCAGATCTTTTACGTTCCCCTTCGTTCAAGAAAATTTTTCTAATTCTAATTGAATTTGGAGTTACTTCAACGTATTCATCAGCTTGAATATATTCTAAAGCTTCTTCCAAACTTCTCTTGATAGCAGGCCTAATTTTTATAGCATCATCAGTACCAGAAGAACGGACATTACTTTGTTTTTTCATTTTAGTTACGTTAATAACCAAATCACCGTCTCTACTGTTTTCTCCAATTACTTGACCTTCATAAATTTCATCTCCTGGATCCGAAAAGAAAGTACCTCTGTCTTGTAATTTATCAATAGAGTATGGAATAGCGGTACCTGTTTCCATTGAAATTAATGAACCATTTTGTCTTTGTGGAACATCTCCTTTCCATGGTTGGTATTCGATGAATCTGTGCGATGCAACTGCTTCACCTTGTGTCGCAGTTAACATGTTACTTCTCATTCCAATTAATCCTCTTGATGGGATTTCAAATATTAATTTCACCCTTGCTCCAATAGCCTCCATTGATTTAAGCTCCCCTTTTCTTTTGGTAGCCATTTCAATTACTTTCCCACTAAATTCATCTGGAACATCTACGTTCAATTCTTCAATTGGTTCGCTTTTCTTTCCGTCAATAGTTTTTATTAAAACTTGTGGCTGACCAACTTGTAGTTCGTAACCTTCACGTTTCATCTCTTCAATTAATACCGCCAAGTGCATAATTCCTCTTCCGTAAACCAACCAAGCATCTGCCGAATCAGTATCCTCTACTTTCATCGCTAAGTTTTTCTCTAGCTCATGGCTCAATCTGTCCCTAATGTGTCTTGAAGTAACAAATTTTCCATCTTTTCCAAAAAATGGAGAATTGTTAATGGTAAAAAACATACTCATTGTTGGTTCGTCAATATCAATTGGCGCTAACCCCTCAGGCTCTTCAATATCAGCGATCGTATCCCCAATTTCAAAACCTTCCAAACCATTAACAGCACATATTTCACCTGCTTGCACAGTTTCAACATTTCTTTTTCCCATTCCATCAAAAATCATCAATTCTTTGATTTTTGCTTTTACAACACTTCCGTCTCTTTTCACCAAAGAAACACGCATATTAGTCTTCAATTCACCTCTGAAAACTCTACCAATTGCAATTCTTCCTACGTAACTAGAATAATCTAAAGAAGTGATTTGCATTTGAACAGTTCCTTCTTCCACCTTTGGAGCAGGAATGTGCTCAATTATTTTTTCAAAAATTACGTTTACATTGTCAGTTGGTTTTTGCCAATCCTCGCTTAACCAACCATTTTTAGCTGATCCGTATAAAACAGGAAAATCCAATTGTTCTTCAGAAGCTTCTAATTCGAACATCAAATCGAATACTTTTTCATAAACAGCTTCTGGATCACAGTTTTCTTTATCCACTTTGTTTACAACAACCATTGGCTTTAATCCCAATTGAATTGCTTTTTGTAATACAAACCTAGTTTGTGGCATAGGCCCTTCAAAAGCATCAACCAATAAAATAACACCATCGGTCATTTTAAGTACACGTTCTACCTCTCCTCCAAAATCACTGTGACCAGGAGTATCAATAATATTTATTTTATGGTCTTTATAATTAACAGCTGCATTTTTTGCTCTAATAGTAATCCCTCTTTCCTTCTCCAACTCGTTACTATCCATGATTAAATCCCCCACTTCTTGGTGCGAAGAGAATACCTCACAGGCATGTAACATTTTATCTACTAATGTAGTTTTGCCATGATCAACGTGAGCAATAATTGCGATGTTCCTTATTTTTCCCATTACTTTTTTCTAAAAAATGAAGCGCAAAGATACAGGTATCTATTGGAGTTATGTCCCTGATTTACTTTTAATTTAGAAGGATAATTCTCTTTTAAAGTCTTGAACTTTATTTTTTATTATATTTGGAACGGTTTTGCTGACTAGAACAACGAACTACAATAATATTTACACCTATGAAAAAAAATATCAAATCTCCACTTAACCTCGTCGTTGCAGGATTACTTTTTGCATCATCTTTTGCATTTATTCAATGTGAAAAGCCTGACACTGAAGGTCAAATTACGTTCACTTATTTAAGTAACGGCAAGCCTGTAGTGGGTGCAAATGTTAGGTTGTTCATTGATACTAGTGTTGCGGATGCAGGTTTTTTTAAATGTGGTTCCAACAATGAAATTACACCAAGTGAAGATTACGTTACTAATTCTAGTGGAGCTATAACACAATGCTTTGACCTCCCAGCGTTAATCAATGTATATGCTTCATTAACGACTAACTTAGGGGATACTACTGGTCTAGATAGTGCAACTAAAGCAATTATGGTTGCAAACACAAGCGTAGTCGGAGAAGGTAAACTTAACCTTGTTGCAAACGAAAGAGTTTCGATTAATATTAAAATGGACTAGTCGTACAACAGTTCAAAAGCACTTCGATAAGCTCCTATTTCATTTACATAGTCAAATAATTCGCTGTAAAATTTGTTGCGACAAATTGTAGCGCTATCACCTACAATTACCAACTTCTTCTTTGCTCTGGTCATGGCCACATTCATTCTTCGCTTGTCGGATAAGAACCCTATTTCCCCTTTTTCATTTGATCTCACCAAGGAAATGTAAATCACATCGCGCTCTTGTCCTTGAAAAGAATCAACAGTATTAATTTTAATTGCCAATTTAATTTCATCAGATAAATCTGCATCCTCTATGTACTGATGTAAACATGCAACTTGTGCTCGATATGGCGTAATTATTCCAATGGTTAATTGATTTTTTATTGACTCATCCAATCCTAACATGTATTCCTTGAGGTGCTTGATTAAAACTGCACCTTCTTCTTTATTGAAAGTACTTCTTGAATCTTCATCCAATGTCTCAACAAAACCAGTTCCTGCGGTATCAATGAATTCCATGGGCATATCTTCTGAATGCACTTTCCACTGAGCAACTTTTTCATTTGAAACCAGGCTTCCCTCATAAAATTGGCGACTCGAAAAATTCATAATCTGATCATGCATCCTGTACTGCTCGTTGAGCATTACATCAACACAATTCCTGGCAATTGCCTTTTCAAACAAAGTTTTTTTCAGGCCGGCATTTCCAGCATCGAAAGATTTTACTGTGGGTGGTAGTTGCTGATGATCACCTGCAAAAAACACTTTCTCCGATTTCAAGATTGGAATCCAAGTAGCAGGTTCTAATGCTTGTGCCGCTTCATCTATAAATACCGAAGAAAAAGTCATCCCTTTTAACTTCATGTTACTTGCTCCAACCAAAGTTGAGCAGACCACTTGAGATGATTCAATAATGTTTGAGCAAATGTAATTGGAAAGAAGTCCTGCCTCCTTTTTTAATTTTCTTGCCTCCGCTAGTAACAAGGTTCTTTGTGCTCTTTCTTCTCTACCAAAATTTCTTTTCCACTTACCGCTCAATACGAAATATTCCTCTGCTTGTTTTTTTAATTGGCGCAAGGTTTTGTAGTCCTTGTGTTCTGTAATTTTTTTGTCTAAAGTAAAACTCAAAGCCAGTTCGGTAACTCTGGCTGGATGCCCAATTCTAATTGCCGGAATGCCTATTTCGTTTAACTTCAGAACCAATAAATCAACTGCAGCATTACTTGGTGCACATACCAGTACCTGGTTTTCAACACTTAATGTTTGTCTGATGCATTCAATAACAGTCGTTGTTTTTCCTGTTCCCGGGGGTCCATGAATAATAGCAACATCTTTTGCTTGAAGTACATTTTGTAAAGCCTTATTCTGTTGCTCGTTTAGGTGTGAATTAAGTTCAATCTCTTTACTATTAAAACTTGCCTCTCTATCTCCCAATATAATTTCAGTCAATTCGTTTAATCGCTTGTTTTCGCCATTGATAACTTGACGCATAGCATACTCCATCTCTTTGTATGCATTTTCATCAAACAACAATTGAACGCCTAAAACACCATCATGAATCCACAGTGGCAAATCGTCACAATTCAAAGTAATGAACATGTCCTGATCTTTCACCTGATTAACCACTCCGTCAATGTGATGCATTTGTTCTCCCCCTCCTTTTCCTTTATGGGTATCAAGGCAAAACAGACTCACCAGTTTTCCTGATTGAAACGAATCTTTCTGAATGTGTTCTCTTGATCTTGAAACCTTTACAATTAACCTTTCTCCGTTATCATACTTGCTTTTTTCAAGTAATACAGGATACCAGCAGACACCGGTTACTCTTCTGTGTTTGTAGGAAGTTTCTTCGGTGCGTTTTTTATACTGTACCAGATCAGCTTCCTTTTCCTTAAAAAGAAGACTTTGAATTTCAAGAAGTTCTTGGCGAACAGTATCACTCATTTTTCAAAGGTAGTTTAAAGTCAGTTTTATTCTTGGAATAATCCTCTATATTAAAACCGTCATTGCGACGAACGAAGCAATCTCCCTAATCACTTACTTAAGTTATTAGTGTTGACGAATTCTACTTTTTAAAAAGATTGCTTCGTTCCTCGCAAAGACGATTATGCTGAGTTAAAATGCGGTGTCGATGAACACTGATAAACTAATTACAATTCCTTACTTTTATCAGCAGTAATCTTTTCACATGAAATCATTCCAATTTTTATTAATTTTTGCAAGCTTTCTGACAACCAGTCTGACTGCTCAAGAAGTAATTATGGAACCTTCATTTATTAAGTCGAAATCTGACATTAATAAAAAGACTTTAGCAGTAAACTTGGTTCATTTGAACGACACTTTATTACTGCCCTTTATAGACGATTTTAGTAGTAATCTTTTACTTCCTGCTTCAAACGAAGTGCCTGATTCTAGTTACACTTTAAAGTCTAAATTTCAATATTATTTACTTGGCGAATCCAGTCCCTTAGGTAGCAACAACTTGAGTTTAGACACCTCCGTTACAACTATCTTTACACCTTCTGACACAACCATTACATCAAACAGCCCAGTTGACACCGTTCTGGTTTATGATTTTAGTAATTATCCAGCAGTCCTCTTAGATAGCCTTGCAGTTTGGACCAACTATTCCCTGGTTGATAGTTTTAATACCAGTTTGTTTGACACTTTATTTATTGACACCATAGTAAATGACAGTATTACCTTTGCTATTGTTGATGATTATAAAAATTTATGGTTAGATAATTTAGTTAGCATCAACTCAACTTACCCTGTGGACATGCCTTCAATTGGTGTTGCCACGATGGATGCTGTTGATCATTACGGATTAGTTTATGATCACGGGAGCACTGCAACTTTTTCTGCGGATTCATTGACTTCAAAATACATCAACTTACTTGGTAGTTCAAACGTGTACTTGAGTTTCATGGTTCAACCGGGCGGGTTAGGCGATGAGCCTGAAAATCAAGATAAATTAGTTTTACTCTTTAAAGACAGTTCAGGAGTCTGGAACGAGGCATGGTCAAGTGTAAATGAGACGAATTTAGAAACGACCTCTTTTGAAAATGTTTACACATTAATTAGTGATACTAAATACCTACACAACACCTTTCAATTCATGTTTGTAAATTACGCCAGTTTAAGCGATATTGGTAAAGGCTGGCAAGGCAACGCTGATCAATGGCATTTAGATTACATTATCCTAGACCAAAATCGGTCAAACAATGACACTTATATACAAGATGTTGGTTTCAGTACAGCTCCGCAGACCGTCATTGGATCATATGCGAATGTACCTTGGACCCACTATTTAAACAACACTTCCCTTTCCATAAGTAGCAAGGTTGAAATACACAATAACAGTTTAAGTTCTTTAAGTACTAACCACCAAATCGATTTTGGGGCTAGTGATTCGCCTAATTTTACCGATGGCGATGGAGCATCTTCAAGTTTAACAGCTTCCCAAAAGAAGGAAGTCTCCTATTCGTTGAATGGTTATACTTTTACTTCCACAAAACCGTACTCAGCTGACTTTGACATAAGACACTCACTCAACAGTGACTTAGTAGGAGATATTATTCCAAACAATGATACCGCTCTTATTGTTCATCAATTCGGAGAGCATTATGCCTATGATGATGGGAGCGCTGAGGCAGGATATGGAATAAATTCATACGAAGGACAATTTGCCCAGAAGTATGAATTGTTAACCACAACTGAACAACTATCAGCAATTGACATTTATTTTAACAACACTTTAACTCAAGAAAACTTTAATGTACTGTTTCACTTGATGGTGTGGTCCGACAACAATGGAGTTCCTGGAGATGTTTTAGCTGAAACAGTTGCTCGTTATCCAATGGTATCAGACAGCCTGAACACATTCTTGTCCTACAAATTAACAACTCCAATTACGGTTAGTGGAACAATATACATTGGTTGGAAACAATTAAGTACTGAATTGTTAAACATAGGATTAGACAGAAATACCGATGCTCAAGCAAAAATGTTTTACAATGTCAGTGATACTTGGAAAAACTCAAGTGTTCAAGGTTGCGTAATGATAAGACCGAGGTTTGGAAGTTACTCATTTCTAGATGCTGTTGACATAAATTATTCAACTTTTAACATTTACCCAAACCCATTGCAGGATTACTTTATCATTGAAAATTTTCCAGCAAATGCATCAGTAAAAATTCACAATAATTTAGGCCAATTGCTGAAGGTTACTTCAAGCGCAATTACATTTGTACAAGAACTAAAAAGTGCCACGTACTTAATTCAAATTCATTACGCTGATGGCACAAAAAGTGAAATGAAAAAATTTATAAAACGTTAGGAATGGAAGACAAAGACAATGTAGAAGAGTCGGAACAAAATGACTTGTTTGAGCATTATAATTTCGTTGCCGATGCTGGCCAAACATTACTGAGAATCGATAAGTTTTTATTGGCCAGGATTGAAAGCACCTCACGTAACAAAATTCAAAACGTTATAACAGCTGGGAATGTGTTGGTTAATGATAACGTTGTAAAAGCAAATTACAGGGTTCGTCCGTTAGACAAAATTTCCTTGGTAATGCCTTATCCTCCCCGTGAAACGGAAGTTCTTCCGGAAAACATCCCTTTGGAGATAGTTTATGAAGATGATGATGTTTTGGTAATTAATAAGCCTGCAGGTTTAGTAGTTCATCCCGGTTATGCAAATTATACAGGAACATTAGTTAATGCGTTGGTTTACCATTTTGGAAATTTACCTTCAAGTTCAGAACTGGCTTACAGGCCAGGATTAGTGCACAGACTAGATAAAAACACTTCTGGCATTATGGTCATTGCCAAAACTGAAATTGCCTTGAGTAGCTTGGCAAAACAGTTTTTTGACAGAACAATTTCAAGAAAATATCATGCTTTAGTTTGGGGTAGACCAAAACAAGATGACGGTATCATTGAAGGTAATGTTGGAAGAAGCCATAAAAACCGTAAAATAATGGACGTTTTTTTACCTGATAGTGGCATAGGGAAACATGCAATTACCCATTATAAAATGGAAAAACCTTTAGGGTATGTTAGTGTTGTGGAATGTAAATTAGAGACGGGAAGAACACACCAGATAAGGGTGCACATGAAGCACCTTGGACACCCGTTGTTCAATGACGACAGTTATGGTGGGGACAAGATATTAAAAGGCTTACCAACGGCAAATTATAAACGTTTCGTCCAGAACTGCTTTGCTCTGATCCCAGGTCAAGCGTTGCACGCGAAGACATTAGAATTCACACACCCAAAAACTGCTGAACGAATGAAGTTCACAAGTGAATTGCCGCAAGGATATTTAGACATAATCGAAAAATTTGAACGAGCTGAATTAACAACTTAACAAGCATTTAGTTTCGACTCACTGATTAATATAAAGGACAAAACAGGACTAAGTTCATCATGAATAGCGCACAGAAAAACTTTCTAAAATCACAACTGCTTATTTTGAAAAGTAGCAAAGTGACTTTTTTGAAAGGGTTTCTTCTTTGCTTCCTATTGTTTACCGTTTCTGGGGTAAATGCTCAAGGACAAAATCTGGGCCTAGATGTTGGACAACAAATTCTCAAGAACACCTTTGAACCTTTGCATTATGAGAAGACTCCTTTCCGATCGGTAATGAAAGTCAAAAACAAAAACTTTGTACAAAAGATAAACCCAATTCCATATTTATCTACTGGATTGATGTTCACTTACCAGCGATATTTAAGCCCTCAACTACAGGCGACTTGTATGTATCAAACTTCTTGTTCTGAATACACCAAAATTTCAGTAGAACAATTAGGCTTGTTTCAAGGCGTGATGCTAGGGTTTTATCAATTTCAAAGCTGTTTTTCAAGGGTAAATTACGACTATCCTGAGTACAAAATAGACCATGATCACAAAATCGTAAACCAAGTTGGTCTTGAAAAATAAACTGATCATATTCATCTTTGTTTTACCGTTCCTAACTTTTGGTCAAAGTGACAGTCATTGTAAAGTTGACAAAACCTTTCTTAATTACTTAGGTAAAAACGAGCTCAACTATGAGTTAAATACCTACTTAACCTATCGTTTTTTAGACTTCTCCAATCAAGACTCTGTGGCCTATTTCAATTGCAAACTCAATTTGCAAACGAATAACTTGCCTTCTTTTTACAATAATTACTCCTTAAACAAGGCGCTTTTTTCAAGCGACACCTCTGCCATGCTTATAGCAAGCACGAAATACCTCACAGCACCTAATGCAGAGGCTGTAAGTTGGTTTTCACAGGACAGCGCGTTGTTTGTTGGAGCCAATTCAGTTACGACGTACAACGCCTTTAAATTAAGTGAAGATCCACTTAACCTCTCCCCTGATTTTTTACCAACCGAACTACGAACCCATTTTGACTCTTACCACAAGTATTACAAAAGAAAACCAATAATAGCTGCCGGTCTCTCTATGGTTGTTCCTGGACTTGGAAAATTGTACAATGGAAGAAGTCACGGATTTTGGCCTTCCCTTGTTACCAATGTTATATATGGTATTCAAACTGCTGAAAATTTAAAACGATTAGGTATTAGACATCCTTATACTATTTTTACGCTGGGTGTGTTTTCTGTTTTTTACCTATCAAATATATATGGGTCAGCGCATGACCTGATGCAAGTTAAAATTGAAAAAAGAAAAAATTTCTTACATGAAGTTGCTGACTACTATTATACTCCTGACTTGTTCAAGTAGCTTGCTAAAGGCGAACAGCTTTGAATTAGATTCAACGTTATTAGCTTTGGAGCAACAAGCTTTCTATGCCAAATCAGACACGGCAAAAAATGGCTTCTACTATAAGAAGGCTCAAGCATACATTAATGAAGGAATAACAAATGAGGCGACGCTTCGTGAGATCAGAAGAGTCAGGTATACGCGTTTACGTGATAGCTGCGACCAAATAGAATTTTTATGGAATGCCGCAGTAATCATGCAACTTAACGGAGAAACCGACTACGCTTCTTTCTATTTCTACGAATATCAAAATTTAACAAGTGACAGTTCAGTGAACGCCCTTGTGCTCAACTTATTGATCAACAAGTCCACAGACACTACCCTATTCAATACCACAATCGAAAAATTAAAGGTAGCTGACAGCTCTTTTGCATGCCTTTCATGCATCAATGATATTTACAAATACGAGTTGAAAAACAAAAAACATTACAAGCTAGCCTCTAGAATTATTCCTGGCCTTGGAACCACATTAGCAGGAGATGAAATTCTCGGACTGGTATCAACAACGCTGCATGCCGCTCTAGTTTATAGTGTTGTGGTTCTAGTTAAATCCAACATGTATGTAAACGCTGTAGC
>Ga0209091_10000511_pt1 | contig 36816 bp, 30 predicted proteins | sample ArcticOcean_MG_C_6_FD_187438 | JGI IMG/M metagenome (GOLD analysis project Ga0209091, IMG submission 187438) | Marine microbial communities from western Arctic Ocean - ArcticOcean_MG_CB8_128 (SPAdes) (version 2) | ecosystem: Environmental > Aquatic > Marine > Oceanic | place: Arctic Ocean...
CAGCAAAACCCTGATCTAGCAGTATAGAAATTACGTTATCTACTGGAGACTGTTGTGCTGGAGGTGCATTTTGTGAAGGTGGAGGGTAGTAATAATTCTGGTCGAAATTTGGAGGTTCTGCTATTGCCACTATACTTACTAAGAGTAAGCTAATAGCAACTAAACTAAGGCTAATCGTCTTTATCATTATTTTCTTCTCCTATATAAAAGTATTCTGGATCTAGTAATTGAACTGTTTTAGTATTTATAGGATTAGGTAAAGTCCATGTAACCTTATCTATTTGTGCTTCATTAGGAAGATTAAAGTCTGGAGTAAAATCAACTTCTAAACCAGACTCTAACTTTAGGTTTATTTTCATTGCAATTCCGGAGTTGTACTTCTAGATTTCATGGTTGTATCTGACCAAAATGTTACCACTTTTTGTGACTACCCAACTGACTACCCAACTGACTACCCAACTGATTACCCAGTAGTTTGTGGTCGAATATTTCGACTTCAAAGCAGTCAAAACTTTTGACCAGTTCAATCGGACCTTATACTGCGTATCTGATTACTACGATTCCTGAACCACCTGCTCCACTAGAGTGTCCTGCTTCGCCATTCGCCCCACTAGCACCTCCACCACTTCCAGTATTAGCTACACCCGCTCCTCCTGTAGAACTGTACGAGCCTCCTGCTCCTCCAAGAGTTACTCCACCTACTGTTCCTCCTTCACGCCCTCCTGACTGTGGCATGTATTGTGAAGCACCTCCACCTGCTGCATAACCTTGTGCCACACCAGTACGATAAGCATTAGTAGCACCATCACCACCTGCACCTCCATCTGCATTTGCTCCTGCTTCACCAGCACCACCTTTGCCACCGCCTCCACCTCCTGTAGTGCCATCACCCTCATTCGCAGAACCAGTACCACCAGCAGACCCTTGACCTGATGTACCAGCCTGTCCTGAGTCGTCGTACGCGTAGCCTCCACCACCTGACCCAACTGCATTGCCGTTTGCATCTGTTGTTCGGGGAGAAGAGTTATTATATGCTCCCCCACCTCCACCTCCAAAGGCAGTACCACCAGAAATAATGGATACACTTGATGCATATCCAGATAGTCCAGAATGACCATTCCACTGACTTTCACTCGCCGCCCCAGCGCCAACTGTAATAGTATATCCTTGATTAGTCACAGCAACTCCAGTTTTTTCTAGCATACCTCCTGCTCCACCTCCACCAGACCAATAAGTTCTGCCTCCAGAACCGCCACCACCAATGATTAGCATATCAACATTGAAAGCAGATGCAGGAGTAAATGTTCCACCAGTTAAAAATGTGTGAACCCTGTAACCAGAATAAGTTGTTATGGTTCCACCAGTTCCAGTAGGAACTGCCGCCAGTATTATATTAAATAATCTTGGAGAGCTTTGTGCCTCTGCATCCGTTGCATTAACAGTAAAATTATATGTTGCCTGACTACCACTCATGGTTCCTGTAATATCACCAGTAGATGTACTCATACTTAAACCAGTAGGTAATGCACCAGATATTATTGCATAAGAGGTTGCATTCGTTGCGGCTAGGTCTATTGTAGAGATTGTTTGAGCGAAAGTATTTAAAACATTTCCAGAGGCAGTTGTCCATGCTGGTAAAGCACTATAGTCAACATTAATACTTGCCGACAAACCAGATGTATTAGTTACTACCAGACCATCAACCTTAGTTCCTGCTGTCTTTGCAGGAGTACCTGTGACAGTAATCTGAGTTGAACTATCCCTTGTTACTGTACTTGGAGCAGTCCCATCAATAGTAACAGTTGCGCCAGTTGAGAAATTTGTTCCTGTTATTACAAGGGTTTGTGTATTAAAGGTTAATGATACTGTTGCACTTGCAGTAGCAGTCGGTGTTATAACAAAAGAGGTAGTACCTGAAACTGACTCAACAGTAGTATTAAATGATAAAACCGCAGAGGCATTTGTTGCAGTTGCATTTGCAGAAAGTTCAAAAGATGTATCAGTTATAATTGATAAAATAGTTGCTCTAGAAGGGACTCCTGTAAATTCGGATACTGTCATTCCAACTACAAGTCCAGTAGTAGATGCGGCTGTGACTGTTGCATCAGTATTAGTAAGACCACAAGTAAGATTATTAACAGGAGCAGAAATCCCTGTTCCCTTAACTACCTGCCCTACTGATGGCATAGTAGACCCAGGTACTAATACTGTAGTGCTACTTTGAGTAGTACAACTAAGATTAAATTCACCTACAGTATCTAAACTAGTATCATCGCCCGGATAATTAAGTGAGGCAACTGTAGGAGTAGGTACTATTGAAGACCATCCCAAAGAGCCAAACTGTTGCAAAATGCCAAGAGTGGAATTGAAAATTATCATACCGACAACTGCTGTGACAGAAGCATTAGTTCCTCCAACCTCTCCAGGCCTGTTTGCCGTTGTAACAGAAGGAATCCCTATATGAGAACCAGTAAAAGTAGGACTAGCATTTGGTGCTAAAGGGAATCCTCCAGCAGTAGAATTATCATGGACTACAATAGTATCCTTATCGGTATCTACTGTTACTTCTCCTTCTGCTCCTGTAAAAGAACTATGTTGTACAGTAGTTCCTCGTCTTATTTGTAATAATTTAGCCATTGTATATCCTTATGGTAGTGTTCCAAAATCTAATTGAAGGTTGTTACCGCTAATAGTTCCTACTTCGGTAAAATTATAATTGTTTGCATCTAATGCTCCTCCTAATTCTGGAGCTGTATCGTTTGCTAGAGAAGACAATCCAGTAGTTATTGCGGCAAATGCTGATCCAGTATGATACTTAATTACATTAGTACTTGTATCATACCATAAATCACCTGCAGTTGGAGTAGGTGAGGTAGGTGCAGTTCCAGATATTACATATTCATTTGCATATCTATTTACATTTCCAATACTATCTGCAACTGTTTCTATATCATCAATAACACCTGAAGCTCCTAATAAATCCATGTCAGTAATAACTGCTGGAATACCTAATAAAGCCATATCTGCTACAGCATCAACTGTACCTAATCGCTCAATTTCTGTCGCTTTACCAGCAACAACACCAATATCAACTGCATCTTCTGCAACAGCAGTAACATCTGCACCATTAGTTCCTAATCCAGCAACAATAGTTACATTACCATCAATATCAGCAACTTTAGTAACATTTGCGACTATATCTGCTACCAATTTAATATTTCCTGTTGATGCATGGGCCATAGCAGAAGTTCCAAGTAAGGCTATACTACCTGTAGTTGCAGTTGCCATTGGAGCAGTACCTAATCGCTCAATTTCATCTTCTAAAGCGGCAACTTTCCCAATTTCATTTGTTACACTACTTGTGGTAACAGCAGTAGCTATTGAACCTAAATCTTCCTGATAAATTATATTTCCTGCAACTATATTAATAGCATCTATATCACCTTGATTCGGTGTAGCTTGTTGCCAAAGTGAAGTAGTGGCATTATAAACATTCAATTCATTAGTATTTGTATTGAAATAAAGATCACCAGCATCAAGATTTGGTAATGGAAGATCAGCATTAGCGGCTATCCGATAACGATTAGCAAAGTCATTAACAGTAGTTATATTATTTGCTACTGTATTAACTTGTGTTAAATTAGTATTTGTACCACTCTGAGTTGCAGTTCCATCATATCCTGCACCAAGTTTAGCAAGATTACCTGTAGTAGCATGAGCCATTCCAGCAGTACCAAGTAAACCTATCTCTGTATCTACATCTGCAACTTTAGTTACATCTCCAGTTGTAATATTAGCAACTTTAGTCACATCACCAGTAGTTATATCCGCTACTTTACTAACATCACCAGTTGTGATAATAGCTACTTTACTTATATCTCCTGCTGTAATATTTGCTACTGTAGTAACATCTGCACCAGCAGTACCTATACCAGCAACAGTAGAAATATCAACTCCAGCAGTACCAAGAACAGCTAATTGTCCTATTTCAGTATCTATGGCGGCTACTTTACCAATATCTACTGCATCTGCTACTGCCGCATTAATATTTGTTTGTTCTGCACTTGAAGGAGTAAGGTTTTTCCAAGTAGCAGAACTTATATCATAAACCTTCAATACATCATCTGTAGTATTAAAGTATAAAGCTCCATCTGCTAATGCGACCCCATCGTTATCTAATGTAGGGCCATCTTTAGTCCCATTAAAAGTTCCATATATACCATGTCCAGTAAATGTAAGAGCTACAGTAGAAGAAGCACTAACTGCCGCCATATTGTCTGATATAACTATTGCAGTTCCATCTATTGAAATAACATTAGGTACTGGAGAAGTTTCAATTCCTGCACCAACAACAATCTGTCCTACCTTTATATTTGTATTAGCTGATACTGTTATAGTAGAAGAATTTTTTGTCCATTGACCTGTAGGTGTAGGATTAGTACCTTGAGTCGCAGTATCTAACATTGATCCAAGATATTTATCATTAAATGCATCATACATTACTGCTACAGCATCAGCAGAAGCGTTTGCAGAGGTTTCACTTAGTGCCGCATTTGCCGCATATTGCTTTGCACTAAAAAGACCTCCTGAAACTGCTGTTGTATCAGTAGTAGCCCAGTCTTTTGCTGATCCTACTGCTACAGTTGTTCCGATAGCATATTCTTTAGCTGAATATTCTGATCCATCAGTTTGAGCTACATTATCAGTATAAGTATTTACTACAGCATTTACTTTTGTAGCCCAATCCGCAGTCTCTAATTTATAGTCCTCAGTATCTTCTTTGTATGCAATTGTAGCTACTTCTGTTGCAGTTAATTGTCCAAAGTTTACTGCATCATTATCTGCAACTCCATCTGCAACATCTTTAATAACTTTACTATTTGCATCATATTTACCATCTACATCTTCTCCAATAGAGAGTAAAGCAATGTCAATCGCTTCCTGAGCTACATGAATAGTTTGATTTGTACTGTTATCTAGGTCCTGTTCTCGTATAACACTTCCTGGAGCAAACTCAACTGAAGTAGTAGATCTATTTGAAAGTCTTCGGATAACTACCGATTTATCAGCATCTACATTTGAAACTAAAGTTATTTTAGTAGGCTCTGTTAAACTATCTACATAGAAACCATGTGCTGTAGGAGACATACCAGATGCAGAAGATGCGGAATTGGCAGTACCATCTCCTACTAATACTGTACCATCAGCAATGACCTCTAAAATTTCACCATTATCGGAATTAAATGTAGACTTTACCAGCACATATTCTGCATTTCCTGTACGAGGTAAAGTGTCGTAACTAAATGGTCCTCGTCTAGATTCTGGCATGATTAATTTCCTTTTATTAAGTCTACTTGATTTTGAAGAGCAATATCTCTTGATAGTTGTATGTTATTTGGATGTCCTAACATTAGTTTAAAAGCTGCTTCCTGATGTGTTTTTAAAATATCTTCTACTGTTTCTTTCATAATTCTTTTCTTTATAATCCATCTTGGATGATTCATCATTCCTGTATCTAATTGATGAATTAAATCTTTCCATTTCTGACCTTTAAAGAATTGATGATTTAATTCTCCATTTTCAACTGCCCAAACAAACTTCTGTTCTGCAGAAAGATGTATTTTTTCTTTGCTTGCTGTTCCTGAATTATTTTTATTAGGAATTTTCCACCTTCTAGGATCATCATAAACAATACCTAATCCAGTAATAAGATCAATAGTTTCTGAACGAACCGCTTCTTTAGGATACCACGGAAGAGCAAGAAGTTTAATACCTCTTTCTAGTTTATTTCTTGCAGTATTAGGAAGATTCTTTAGCATACCTCCTCCAGGACCAACTAATGCAAATATCTTCTGTCCAACTTTAGGATATTCTACATTTGTTACATCCATAATTCTAAGATTCTCAGCTGCATCTCTAAGAGCATCTGCAATCATTATTAATTCATACCACTTAGCTCCTTTTTTTGTACTAAATAAATTCTTTCTTTTTGCTCTTCGTTCTCTAATATCTGATGTACCTAATCCAACACTCAAAGATATATTTTCTTCTTCAGTAACATCATCTATAAAGAAATCGCTATCATCTTCAGAAAAAGTCTTGAATGTTCCTTGATCTGTAGTTTTATGAACACCTTTTCTAGCTGCTGAATAGAAAGAATTTACTGGATTTAGGAACTCTGTAAGAAAAGATGAAACTTCTTTTGATACACTTCCTGTTCCTACAGGAGAAAATCCTACAGGTAAATTATGAAGAAGATCTTTTATTCCTTGTGCCATTGGAATATCTAGTATCCAATTTCCAAAAGCATATCCAGTTTTCATTCTAATTTCTTTTATTAATTCTACTTCATCCTCATCAAAGTTCCCAATCATATTACCATCGACATCCATATATTTTAGATTCAATGCTTCGTCCATTTGTGAGTTATAAGAACCAATAATTGCTCCTAAAACAAGAGGAGCTTTTTGTATATCTAATCTAGCTAGTGGAAATGAAGTTAGTTTTCCAGTATTATGATCTTTTAGTAGTATCTCTGGACCTTGTAATCCTCTTACTTGTCTCATGAATCTTTGCTTAGGATCTCCTGCATCAATACCCTCCATGTATAATGTAGAGTCAGATACTTGTTTAGTTGTAGCTTCAATAGATTCTGCAGAAGGTAGAATTGTTCCACCACCAGGAGGACCATCATTAAGAGATTCTCTTTCACCAGTCCAAGAACCTACTAACTGACTCACATCAAGAATATATTCATACCCTTGTTCTGCTACTTTAGATCCTAGTCCATATCCTATACCAAGCATCATAGTACCAGTTCCAAATTTTGCTACTGTCTCCTGTCTAAAAGCTTCATCAGTAGCCCAAAGTTCTCTTTGTTTTTTAGAAAGTCCAACTCTAGGTATTACTAATGGTCCTCTTTCCCATACTGATTCTTTGAAAATATTACTCATCGTTCTCATGAAAGATGCTTTACTAGTCAAGTATGTTGTAGCAATATTTCCTGCTACTGAAACGGCTTTCTGAGCAATGTTTCCATCATGACCACCCCAATCAAAGGTTTTATTTTTTCCTTTTTCTAAACCTCGTACTAGAACTCCAGGTTTCTTTTGCATTAATCCTTGCTCTGCAATTAGAGCTGCTTTCTGTGCAATGTCTTCAGGAAGATTATTAAATACTTGGATATAGCGTTGCTGTATTCTTTTTGCCATCTCACCTTTAGAAATATTCTTTCCTTTTGCTAGGTTTCTTTCTATTGATTCGGCTCTAAGAACACTAAGTCTGTGCATCTCTCCTCGTTCAATAATATTTCTATAGAATGCATCCTGTGCTACAAGTCCTCTTCCAGCAGCAGAGTTTACTAATCCTGCAGTATTAGCAAGAAGTCTCATATATGCTCCAGCTTGAGACTTCATAATACCACTATCTGCTCCAAAGAAATCTATGAACATTTTCTCATTAATTCCACTTCCAATTTCCCATTCATCTTTACCAATGGTCATCCTTACACCGCTACCTTGTTTCACAAATTGATCAGATAGTTCATGAGTATTCCTAGATACAGAAGAAGAATCCAGAGTTTTAAATCCTTTTACTGCAGCTGCTATGGCTCCTCTTTCCATTTTAAAATGTCCTCTACCTACAAATACTTCCAACAAAGCTTGTGTTCTTCCGAACATCTGTGCATTAGCAGCCGTAAAAGACATCCCTTCTCCTGTGCCAAATAATGCATTTGATGCTCTACCTACAAAAGGTACATCTTTTACATGCTTATTAAGTTTTTTACCTATTGCATTTAGACCTGCAGCAGCATAAGTTTCTACTCCATTCTGCGCTCCCCACCAGAGGATTCCTAAAGAAGCAGAGGCTTGTGTCATTACATTACTTAATAATCCATTAACAGCAGTTTGCTTTGCTCCCTCAAAAATATGGTACTGAGAACTGTGCCTAGTTAATTGATTTTTTAACTGTAGTGGATCTGTTGCTTCTCCTATATTTTTTGCGATTACTGCTAAAGTTGATCGTCCATCTAAGCCAGAATCCTTAGCTCCTGCAATTACATTATCAAGTACATGTTCAGGAGCAGCTAAAATAGCTCTTCGATTCTGAAGAGTACGAGCAATATTTCCTGCAACTTTTATATCTGTTTCCATTACACCTAAAAACTTGTAGATATCTAGATAATACTCTACAAATTCTGCATTTGTTGGATCAACTCCAGATTCAATAATATCATGTAATTTCTTAGCAGAAGTAACAAAGTGTTCTGACTCTTCAAATAAGTACTGTCTTAGGGCTGCAGCTTGTGCAGGAGTGGCATCAGTTGATAGTCCAAATGATTTAAACCATGCAGCTTTATTCTCTTCTCCTACCCATTCAGTAATCTCTTGGTTTACTCTTTGTGCATCCTTCTGGATTTGTGCATTAGTTCTTTTAGTTTTTTTAGTAGTTGATTCTATCATAACAGCTGCTTGATTTATAGCTGATTTAATATCATCACGAGAACTAAATCTATTAACATTAAAGATCTTTTGAGTACTATTATGAAAGTCTACACTCGCTGGATCAGAAACTATACTGTTAATTAGTTTTTCTTTTTCACCTTTTTTAAATCGTGTATTAACTAAAGAACTTTTAACTTTAATAATGGGTGTCATCTTCCCATTTTTATCTATCTTAAAGCCTCTTTTAGCTAAATCCTTTTTAAACTTAATTGCTTCTTTACCAGTAAGCAAAGTCTCAATTTGTTTTTTAGCTTCTGCTTTAACTTTTTGGACATTCTCTAACTTAGTAGGAGCTTCAGCATTAGGATCTTTTAAAGATACTACTTTTCCATCTGCATCAACAACTTCAGTAAGTCTATCTTTTTCAGATTTAGGAAAGAATTGTTCTACTTTTGTCCAGAAATTAGATCCAACTTGATAAGCTTCAGTAGCTACAGGTCTTCCAAGATTAAACAAAGATCTAAACATAAGACCAAAAGCAGGTAGAGTTGCACCCATTCCTAATCCTTCAAAAGCTCCATTTGTAAAACTTTTAAATCTTTTCATAGCTTCAGAGTCACTAGGAGCGCCCACAATCCATTTTGTTATTGCATCATCTGCTCCCAAGTCATGTAAGAAAGTAAACATCTCATTTTCTTTACTTACAAAAGTTGGGTTTCCTAGAGCTTCTTTTGCTCCCATTACCATTGCAGGATCTTTAGATGCAGATACTACTTTACTAGCTAACTTAGCTCCTCCTGAAAGAGCTACTCCTTCTGCTGCTGTAGTATAACCAGTTATAGCAGCTCCTACTTGTGGTAACCATTTCTTCATGAATTGGCTTGTCCAACCAAGCATTTTTCCACCTAGATAGATGGATGATCCAACTTGTGCAAAGGGTTCTACAACCATACCAGTAAAAGTCTCAGGCGCTGGATCTTTTTTTAATCCCCAACCAGATAAACTAAATACCTTTTGAGCAAAAGCTTCTGCTTCTAGATCTGATGCAGCTCCTATTTTAGCTATTTGGCTAATAGGCTCTGACATAAGGATTTCTCCTACAGACAGTATACCTTGTACTGCATCATAACCAATACGATTAGCTACATGACCTAAATCATCTATAGCATTTATTACAGACTTACCAGATTCTAATGCTATCCATTGTGCGGTATCTACTGCACCTATCGGACCTTTGTATAATAGTGGTCTATTTATATCATTTATTTTATCTCTTAAATAAGCTTTTATTACGGCAGCTCCAGGAGTAGATTTTTCAACAGGAAATCTTTTCTCAAGTTCTATTAAAAGATTTGTTTCTTCTAATCCTGCTCGTCTATCATCAAGATAAGGATTGATTATTTTTTTATTTCCATGATGATCTTCCTTAATTGTCTGTGGTTTAATGGCTTTATCATAAGTTTTACCAACTTCCAAACCTTGAAAGTATCCACCATTAGAATCAAAATCTCCTAGCTTATTCTCTATTTCATTAATTAATCCTAATGCTCTATCTTCACTATCTTCAGAAGAAGCCACATCAGTTAAATAATCTAATATATGTCGATACTTCTCAGTTGCTTCACTCATTAGTAAAGCAGGAGTTTGAGGTGTCTCAGGACCTACAGGAGGAGCTTTTTTTTGTTCTAGCTTTGGTTCTTTACTTTTACTTATCTGGTCACTAAAATTCTTAGACCATGCTGTAGCATCAGCTTCATTTTCAAATTCCAGAAAATCATCATTTTCATTAGCTAATCTCTGAGCATCTAGAGGACCATACTCTATAGGTACACCTTCCTCATTATGTCTTACTGAAGGGTATAGACGATGTTTTCCATCTACTTCGCTAGACATAGTATGAGCTTTACCAGCAGTAGGATGTTCATTAGAAGTAGGATCTTTAGCCATCTTCATCCAATCAAAATCCTGAAATCCTCTCATAGGATCTTTTAGTTGTTCTTCTACTTCACTCATACTTTACGAACCATAATTTATTGTAATTAAAGAATTATTTGACCAGTTACCACCTTTAGAATACTTAAATACTGGCTTCCCATCAGCATCTCTTGGAGGACCTTTCTTATTACCTCCTTGTCCTTGTTCTTGTTCTTGACTTACTTTAGGTTTTAGAGGATTATTTTTATTCTGTGGCATAACATCACCTGCTGATTGAAGATTCTGTAACATAGTACTTTTAAATTTTTTTAATCTTCCACTAAAAGTTTCTGTACCATCTTCACTTGGTGGTCCACCTCCTAGTGGATGATCGTCACTAGGTGTAATCAACATATTAGATACTTGCTGTGCAAACTCTAATCCATTATCATCAAAGCATGTACCATCACCAGCTTTTGTTCCTTCACTACAATCAACAACCATCATATCTTTCATTCCATCCTCTCTTTTTAACATATAAGGCTTCTTAAACTTAGATACATTATTATTAAATTGTGTTCCAAAATAAGTTCTAATATCATTCCTTAAAACACTACCTTCTCCAAGAGGTAATCCAACAAGAGGACTACCAGTTTCAGAAACTGATCCTGTAAATATAGAATTAATAATTTGTAACGCTTCAGTTTTAGGCTCAAATCCTTTAGGAGCATCTGGTACTTCAGAGTTTATTTGATTTTTAAAATATCTAAAATCTTCTGTAGCAAATTCTTTGCCTCCAGGAGGAGTTCCTGTATAATTACTCATAAGCCATGTATGTGCCTCATCAATCAATCTATTTTTTTCTGCAGGTCCTACTGCATTTCTAATTCCCTTTAGTCTATGTTCTGCTAAACCTAGAAATGCCATGTCAGTTTTTGGAGGAGGGTCTGTACTTTTTTGATCGTGTTCTTCTTTAGCAACTCTTGCTCGTAGTTTTAACTGGTCTTGAACAGCAGCAGTATGGATAGAAGGATTAGAAACTTTACCATCTTTATCTATAAATTCACCAGATACTCCTAAACTATCCATAAAGGAATTGTAATCTTCTAAGGTAAAATTCTCTTCTAATGCAAAGACATCCTCATAAGTTTGTTCTGTTTTTGTTTCTCTGTCTTTTAAAGAATTTACACTATTTTCATGATTAGTTTCGTTTTTTGCTATGATCTCATCATTTGTCTGTAAGCCAGATAGCTCAGTATATGTATCATCCATTTCTTTCTGATAATTTGTCTTATCTGGATCTTCAGCCATTAAAGCTTGAAACTCAGTATTTTGTACTACTTCTTTTCTATATTCTAGTAGGCTCGTCATTGCTGTAGAAGCACTATTTTTTATCTTAGGATCTTTTGCAGCTTTTACAAAATCAGTAAGCTTATCACGCACCACAGTCATTGAAGAACGGACTTTTTTTCTTACAATCATATCTTCTTCAAGTGCTAAATCTATCTCTTCTTTAGTCTTGTTTTTATCTCCATAAGCATCCAGGATAGCACTCATTCTAGTTCTGGTAGGTTCATGCTTGATAGCATCAACCCTCGTGGTAAATCCTTCAAGTTCCTCTTTAGTAGGATTAAATTCCATGTTACGCAACTCCGTTCTCATTGTTGCTTCGTGATCTCCTGCTGTCTTTATCTCTTCTTTTTCTTGTGTTTCTCTTATAACTCCTTGTAATTCTTTTTGGAAAGCACCTTGATCTTCTGCGCCAACAGTTGAACCATCTTCAAATATTTTATTGGTTTCTATATACGATGTCATATCATCACTAGTCTTTATCTTATTGAATAGTGTTCTATGATTAACTATAGCTCTCTGACTAGTTTCTTTCTTTCTCTCTTTAGCAATTTCTTTAGTTACTTTTGCATTTCCTGAATCAATTTCAAGAATACGTTTAGTTTGAAATTTGAGTATGTTTTTTCTAGCTTCAAAACCTAAAGATTTATTATTTTTAAGTTCTTTTTTTACTGCTTCCTTTAAAGCTTCGACAGTTGTAAGTTGAGCTATTTTACTTTCAAATTTTAATCCAGTTTCTATTCCTTTATCATCTGTTTCTTTATCTCTAAATGCTCTTGTCTTGTCCTGAAATATTTCCATATCCCTTGCAGAAGGATTCTTTATCAGTTTAAATTGTTTCTCAGCATCCTCAAAACTTTGATCACCATCATTTACAGCACCAATTAAGTCCATAACTTTTCCAGTTGTAGCTGCAGCAGTTTTACCACCTGAGATTGCTCCTAATTCCTTTAGCATGGTAGTTTTATGTGTTACCCATGATGCCATATCTGGCTGGATCATTCCTTTTTCTGGAACCATATCTATAATACCTTGTGCTATCTCACATCTATCTGCATCTCCGGTTCTGCAATCATTTATTGCATTTCCAAGTCTAGTTTGTAATCCACCTAGATTCTTAGTTGAGTCATTTTTCTCTTCCTTTGACCAGCTTTTACTATTATCAATTTGGTATTTGATTCGTTTACTTTGAGCTTCTAAAACTTTTAATTTTCCTACTTTCATCCATGAAGGATCATTACTTTGAAGAACTTTTTCCTGTTCTTTTCCAACATCGGGTATAGACTTAAAGTCTTTACTGGCTGTTTTAGTATAGTTAGGTAAAATATCTGCTTCTTCAGAACCTTCTGGAGGTATATAAGATTCAGAATTAATATCAATACTTTTAGCCATTGAACTTAATTGAGTCATAGATGAATGAAATTCACTAGGCTTAATATCACTTTTTCGTAATAAAAGTTGTACCTGTAAAAGTTTAAAGTCATCTTTAGAAGGTGGATTCCCATTATCAATAGCAAATTTTACTGCTGCTATTTCATTCAAAGCTTTATTATTTAATTTTATGTCTACTTTTGCTCCTGCTTTTTCTGCATCATCTTTAGCTTTTCGTTCCCTATTCTGTAAAACTGTTTTAGCAGCTCTTGCTTCTTTAAAATACTCTTGAAATTTTTTACCCATACCTTTTCCTCTATCCGCTAACTGATTATAGGCGGTCGGACTCTCAATCATTTTTAAGGAGTTAAAAATTTCATCAGTAGAGCTTCCATTTGGATCTATTAATGAATACTGAACTTGTTCAGTCATGTGTTCTAAGACAGCAGTTGTAACTTGTGTGCCAGGTATAAGATCACCTTTTTTCCCTTGAACATCAAACTTCAATCCTTTCCATCCACTTACTCTAGCATCAAAATCTCCAATAGTTTTTGGTACTCCCTTAGCATTAAATGAACCAACTACACGATTAGATATAAATACATCCTGTTGTTCTCTTACATGCTCTCTATGCTTTTTTGCGACATGATCTTCTAATTGAGTATAGCTTACTCCTTTTCCATCAGCAGTTACTTCTCCTAAATGTTTAAGTCTAGAGAAATTCTCAAGATGTCTTTTCTCTTTATAATTTTGAAGTTGTACTCCAGCAAACTGAATAAAATCCCTTTTAGCTTCGTCTTCAGGATCAAGTCCATCCCATTCCTCAAAAAGTTGAGCAGTAATACTTTCGGCATTTTCATTAATGTACGCTTGTTCCTCATCTACTTTCTCTTTAGTATATAGTTTTTCGTATTCTTTTCTAAGACCTGCATTTGCGTGTTCTAAGTTTTTTTTATCTCCAGCAGCGGGTGACCATGATGGATTATACTCAGCAATTTCTGATCCACCACTAGCACTAAACAGACTTTTAGCATCTGTTTTATTTTTAAAATCTTGTTCAGCTTTAGCTTTTTTTAGCTCGGCAGCAGCTACTCTCTTCTTAGCTTCCTCTTCTCCCTTTTGAAGAGTCATCATTTTTCCTCCAGCTTCTGCCCACCTCATTAATCCATTAGCAATTTCACCAGCATTAATGCCTCCCATACCTCCTGCAGAATTAAGATCTGATTGTCTGATACCAGTTTCATAATTCATTTTGGCAACTCCTCCTGATCTTGCTGAATTAGCTATATCAAGACCCATTGTAGAAGTTTGAACTCCATCGTTATATGCCATTAGAACTCACCTCCCATTTGGGAGTCAAATGATTGTGATTTCATATATGCTTCTCCCATACTAAACACTAATCCCATAGGGCCTGGACCTGATTGGTAAGAAGATCCAGCTATTTGAGCATTAGCATCTAACCAAGCCATTTCCATTCCTTGTGTAATTTCTCTATCTTTGTAGGATAGTTGAAGGTTTTTAGTATCCATATCCTTTAGAAACGAGTTCTCTCCTTGAAGAACTTGTCCTAGACCTCTTGCTTTAAGAGCATCCGTACTTTGTCCTGATGGACCTGCTAAGGCTGCTATAGATCCAGATACTCTTAGTTCCTTTAGTCTATTCTGGAGCATAGCATCAGCTTTAATGTCCCTATTCTTAACACGCATGATATTAATATCAGCAAATGACTGTCTTGCCTGAGACATCTTCATCTTATACTGACTCTTAATAGCTAAATCTTTTCTATACTTTAATGCATTAGCAGCAGAAGCGGCAGCATTACCTGCTTGATGCTTCATTAATGCACCAGCACCCTGCATTATCATCATTGCTGTAAAAGGTTCTATGCTACCTCCAATTCGTTATATTTTTCAAATTTAATAAAAGGAATCTGTAAAAATCCGTACTTAATTTTATCTGTGAATGTAAAGTTTAAATGTTTTAACCAAGTTATAGATTCTTTATTCCTTTCGTCTACATAATTATACATAGAAGGATAAGTTTCTCCCATGTGATCTATCCAAGATCTACTACTTTTTAAAAAGCTTTTTCTATTCTTCTGTTTCCAAGAATCAAAGTGTTTAGTCCGTAAAAACCACGGAGTACCTACTCCATTTGGTTCTCCTCCTACTCCTCCTATACCTAAAAGTTCTTCTTTATCAAAATAACATACTAATTGGTAACTAGTCATTATAGAAGAAAGTATAGCAGTTTTAGGGCTTAATCCTGATGTTGCATAAACCTCATCTATATCTACTTGACACATATTATTAGCTAAAATATCTACATATTCTGCCTCAAAAGGCTTTGTAAATTCTTTGTAACTATACATTTTATGCTACTCGTTGATTCCTTTTGTGTAGAAAGCCTTCCCATTCTGCTGACATGAACGCACACGGCAAGTACTCATCATTTTCTAATATAATGTTACAGTTAGAACTGTTTGTCATGACGGAGCTTTTGAAGGTTCCGGAGAGTAGTTTGTATTCTCCAAAAGAAGATGTATTAGTTATCATTCCTGAGAAGTTCTTAGAATAGTTTGTTCTAGGAGTAGAAGATATAGTTACTCCTGCATTAAAAGTTAAAGTAATAGTAGAATCACTTAGTAACGCATTAGCAGAAAGCTCAAGTAAAGTAGTGGAACCTCCTGTTATAGAAAGAATTGTTGTTCCTGAAGGAATTCCTCTTCCTGATACTGGCATTCCTGCTACAAGATCATTGGTATCTGATACTGTTACTGTTGCATCTGAGATTGTTAAAGTACAAGATTCTAAACTTATTACATTAGGATCAGGAATTAATATGGTTCCTGGAGTTACATTAACTTTTATATTAAAGAAACCAGTTCTATTGTAAAGTAAGTTAATATTTCTAATCTGTAATTTAGCAGTAGCTACTGGAAGTTGACTCTCTTTATGAATAAACCTAGAGAACTCATATTCAAAGGTGTAAGGAGTTCCTGCATATACTACGTTAGTAGAATGAGCAGCTAAGTATTCATTTACCAAAGTTTGAGTTGCGGATGCAGAACTTCCACTTATTTTTCTAGAGTTATCTGTAACATAGACCATGTCGCTAGGAATATCTGCAAAGTATGGAAGGTGAGCAGCTACATTATTTCCATTTACTAACTTAACTCTCCTATCCAAAAGTACTGCAGTATCATCTTCCATTACTGCTTCTGAAGAATCTAAGCTTAGGTTAATGTCTTCTAGGTACAGACCTTCAACAGTAGTTCCATTGGATTCATACCTCTTCACAAGTAACTTCAGAGTTGATCCTAAGAATGCACAGTTTAGGATGTCTCCAGTAAATGTCCAATGACTCCAAGAGTTCTGAAGTTTATCTGCTCCTTCCCAGAAGTTCTTATAAATATAAACTCTTTTAAGATCATCATCAGATAAAACTGCTACCATATCATTGGTAGAACTTACAACCATTGTGGTAATATTACCTTTGATGTACTGTGGTACATGAGAAGTAATATCTGTTGCATCATTAGTATCTGCAGAACCAGTATCTACAAAGTATTCTCTTACTCCTGAATACTCTCCACGTTTAAAAGGAAAGTAAACAAACTTACCAGAAGAAACAGGAGGAGCTTTATTAGTAGATTCAAACTGAGTAACAACATCTACGGATACTGAGTTAGGAGTAAAAGCATTTTGAGAGTTTAAATTGAACTGTTGAAAATCTGAGAAGAGTAATAAACCTTGATTAAAGGCAGCAGCATGTCTGAGAATAGAAACTTCATTATTAGATACTGTAATGTCAACAGGATTACTATCCAAGAAAGTCATTACAGAAATAGAAAGGAAATTATAGAAGTTTCCTGCTACCGAAAAGATTATATTTTCATCACTTAAAACACCAAAACGATTCTTATGAAAAGTAACATCATTTATCTTTCCTCCTGTAAATGATGGAAAAGGATTAGTATCATCATCTCCTGCTTTTCGACTAGACCATCCAAACCTAGCTGGAGCGCCATAACTTGCTGGAAGCTCTTTTACAGGTTCATAAAGAAAGTATTTATTTTTATCAACTGTATTATCATATAATCTAATTAAACGATGAGGCATTGTAAAGGTATCAAAACCCAAAGTCTGTCCAGGACCTAAAGATTCTTTCCAGACATCATCTGTTGAATTATATTTTACATAAAAGTCATCAGCAGAAGCATCTGAATTACCAACTATTTTAACTACATAATTATTAGGAGCGCCTACTGCAGGAAGGTTGGTAAAATTTGTAGTAGTTTTTGTAAAACCTACTAATGCTCCTCCAGCTTTTGAATCAGAAACTTTAATAGTGAAAGCTTCTTTACATTGAATTTTGATTACAGAAGTTCCTGATTCTTGTGTAAATGCAAACTTATTACTGCTTGCAGCGACAATAGCATCTAATCCATCATAGTAAGTATCTCCTTCGTATCCTGCACCTGAAGATTTACCTCCTTCATCTCTTCCTGCTGTAGGAAGCCAACCTCCAAAACCTTCTACTGCAACTGCAGGAGTGGTAACAGTAAAATCATCCCATCCTTCAGCAACAAGAGTAGTACCACTACTATATATGCTACCGCTAGGACCTGCTCCAGTACATTCTCCCCTTCCACCTTTTAGAATTTTAGCAATTCTTGCAGCGGAAGTATAACTTTGATTAGCTCCTGCGGCAGAAGAAGGAGTTTGAAACCCAACTTTGTAAGGTCCACCACCAGCAGTTATTGTTAAAGATACCATATACTTACTGGAATAATCTCCTGACTTTACAAAAAGCAATCCTTCATGAGTATATGCTCCAGTAATTAATCCTGATCCTGTTGCTGATGTAGGTACAAGAGCATCTGTCCATCCTCCAGTTACACCTTCTCCTGAAACTTTACCATTTGTAGTGGCTTTATTTACTATAGTTTCTTTATTAATAAGAAAGGTTGTATCGGCTACTGTGGTTGCTATTATATTTTCTTTGACTGTAGGAGTCTCTAGGTAAACTAAATTTGCACTAGTTATATTATTTGTAGTTGTGGTAGGCCAATTACTTACATCTGCGGTAGGTGCAGATTTAACAGGCATAGCACCACCATCTTTATCATAAATCTCAAGAGTCTTAACTGCTCCAGAAGTCCTACTGAGAACCATTGTATATTCTTCATCAGCATCTCTACGAATACTATGAATAAATGTATCATTCTCTGCAGTAGTAGATAGTCTTGATTGATGTTCAGTTCCAGGTCGTTTCTCTAGACCTCTTGCCACAGAACTCAGACCATTGATCTGTCTTTCTGCTTGGGTAGGCAATCTAATTTCAGCAGGTTGCTGAGAAATACCATTAATTAAATTTGGTATAGGACTAGAAATTAAAGCCATAATTAGGAATATAATCTTCGTTGTGAATCAAGTACACTTACAGGAGCGCCTGAACCTCTATCTAAGGCAGCAAATGTGTCATAGTTATCAAAAATATTAAAGTCGGCAGCTTGAGAATCTGCATCTCTAAGAGCAAGTAAAGCTGTTTGCTCATCTTTATATTGTAGCTGTGTCATCTCGCTAGAACCAATAGTATTTTCTTGGAACTTTCTTCCTGCTCTTAATGTAATGTAATTTCGGGCATACTCAGGAATCTTTTCAAAATCAAAGAAGTATACAATATTAACTTTTACCGCAGCATCAAAATCAAAAGTATTTTTAGTTCGATCATATAATCTACCATCACGTTCAATAATATCTGAATTGTAGTCTCTTTTTAAACTTAGGGTATCTACTTGGAGAGTATTGGAAGGAAGTGAAATACTTTTTTCGTTATTCGGAGTTAGTTCATATCTTAGATCAGTATTAAAAGACCATCCTAAAGATTGCACTTCACGAGAAATGGATTCTAGAACTATTTCAGCTACTTCTGCTTCCTGAAGACCAGAGTTTAAAGTATTTACTGGAGCTTCTCCTATACCAATAAGCATAGAATTGATAGCATTTAATCTAGTAGTTTTAGAAACAGCCATAAAGTTTTATTTGGGGATATTTGTGTGAGGGTGTAGAGGAGTTATGGAGAACTCTTATATCTCCTCTACGAAAATGGGGTACGGCAAGAGGATTAACCATACCCCACAAAGAGGTTATTATGCTATAGGTGCAGAAAGTAACACGCTCATTGCTGGACGTAATACGTTATGACCCATTGCATATTTAGAAACAATCATTGTTCCTTGACGATTGACCATATAATCTGTCTCAACCGAAAGATCCAATAATTTAACAGTTGCTACTGCATCTTTGTTCATGACAATAGCACGAACTTTCTCGCCTTCACCACCATAAGCGGCTCCAGCAGGAAGATCATACACAGTTGTCCTGTTAGATTCTGTAGCACCTAAAGGACGATCTGCAGATGGAACTGTACCAGTACGAGTACCACCTGAGCCAGTCATAGCCCAAAGGTTAGTAGCCCAAGCTGAGGAACCACCAGATCCAAGATGAGGAGTTCTAACTACTGGAATACCTGCAATAGTTGGAAGATTCACATCCTTAACTGAGCCACTTCCACCTACATCCTGATTAAAGAGATGTAAATTAGCAGTAGTTTCTCCGTTAGTCTGGGATTTAAACATGTGATAGTAGATATCTGTAGCACAGACAACTACTAAATCATCAAGAGGCGCTCCTGCAGTTTCCAGAATACGCTTTGCTTCGATGACTGCTTCCATGAAATACATGGATTTTACAGACTGAGCGCAAGTTCCGATTACCACATTGGCAGAGAAATCCTCATCAGTCCACGCTACATTCTCTTGAACAAGAGCTGCAACTGCGGCTGCTGAAGTTGATAGACCAGCTTTAATAGCCATTCTGAGGACGTTTTTATCCGCAGCATAGGCTAATCCATAAGCAGCTTCTGAAGAATAGACTGAACGTATGTCATATTGAGACATCGCTTCATCAATATTAGGGATGAATTGATTCACAATTAAGAGATCGTCAATACTAACTACTCTTTCAGTTTGCTTAGCTGTTACGTTCGGTACGATTTCAGCTCCAGGTGTATGATACCCTGCGGTACGATGTTTACCTGTCATAATGAACTGTGCCGATTTACCCTTCTTAATATTTCGGGTTCTCGTATAGTTCATCATTACATTTTTGGTCTGAAATGCGGTCATTACTTCGCCAGCATACAGCTTTAGGAATAATTGCCTAGAACTGGTAGAGGCAGAAGCATCAACTAGACCGGACCTTAGACCTGTATAATTTTGTGCCATATTTAATTTTAATTGAGATTAAAGATTACTAGTTTTAAACTAGCATGAGTTAAAGTTACGGCTTTATCTTCATCGTTCCCAATTAAAGTTATCCTCCTCAGAGGGCATTAATTTTGTTCGTATGTTTTACTTCCGTATTACATAAGGTTAGAAGATTCTAGTTTCCTAGTTACTTCTTCCCTATAAGCAGGATCAGTATTGTATTTAGGATTTCGCATTGCTTCAGACATTTGCGCTAATGAACTAAAAGCTTCTGTTCCAGATCCACCAGTTGATCCCTGCATTAAGTTAGGCGAACTTCCGTTTGCCACTTGGTATTGAGCATTAAGAGATTTAATAACAAATAAACTTTCGTCTACTGTGCCATGTTCTAGTGCAGAATTAAATACACCTATCTCTTTTTCAGTAAGAGATTTACCTGCCCATTCAAGTATTGAATTATATTGTTCTTTTCCTCCTACAGAACTATAAGCCATATCAGCTACCTGATCTGAAATAGCATTCTGTCCTTCTATCCATGAAGATACCATCTCAGGACTCATGCCTTTTCCATTGAGTTCTTTAAATGAGGCTTCTGAAAGGGTATCGTTTTCTAAATATTCCTTATAGTATTTATCAAAATCTAATCCTTGTTCTGTTACTGCTTCTTTTGCATCTTGTAAAGTGGGATGAGGAGTCTGCGGAGGTTTTGTACCCTCATCGCTGTTCGTCACAGACTCCGAACCTCCTAATTTTGTTTCTAATTCATGATAGGCTTTCGCCATATCTTCAGGACTTTCAAATTTATCTGGAAGCCATGAAGGTTGTTCATCATCTCGTTCTACGGCTCCTGCTTCTTCTGCAAGTTGAACCATAGCTTGCTCATGCTCTTGCGTTCCTTCTGGAGGCGGTGGAGCATCTTCATGTGTACTTACTTGTTGAAATTCTGCCATTGTGAGTCTCCTCTTATGTTATTAGTTAGCCATTTCTGGAGGTGGTGGTTGCATTTGATCACCCATACCTTTAACCATTTCGGGTGTGGCTTTCTCTGCCATTTTACCTATCATTTGTTGGTTCATTGCAGCAGCTTGTTGATCTTGAGCAGCTTTCATCTCTAACATTTTCTCTTCTTCAGTCTTCACTAGTCCTTCAGTATCAATACCAAGAGAACCTGCAAGACGAGTAATATAATCAGAAACATTAATTTCCCTTAGTACTTCTGGACCAAGTGGTGCTAGTTGCTGTAAAAACATTCCTAATTTATTCAAATCTTCTCCTCTTCCAAGAGCTTCTACTCCTGTAATAATAAGAGGTTTTAATCCTTCTTCTGGAAGTTTAGGAATCTTCTTTTCTTTCTGCATCTTATTCATTAAGAGTTCTACCAAAGGTAACTGGAACTCCTGAGAAAGAACAGCATAAACTCCACCTAAAGCTATCTCTAATTCCTGATGTGCTATTCTTATTTCTTCTGCAGTAACACGCTCAGCATCCCTTCGGATAGAAGAGTTCATAAGGAACACTCTGGATAACCTAGTTTGTAATACTTGTATTGTGTTCATAGCTACACCAAAGTCCTGAGACTTACCAAGCTGAAGAGAAGATACATCATTATCATCTCCTGTTACTATAGCTCCATTAGGAGACTCTGCTAAAGTCTTAACTCTTGTAGTGCCATTAGGTCTAACAAGGAATAATACTTTTGCAGCGGCTGCTGAACCTTCTACAATAGACTGAGTTAATGACTCAAGAGACTTTAGATCTCCTAAGTACTCTTCTACATATCCTCGTCCATAGTCTTCTCCATCCATTGATGTAAACCTAAGAGCAATATAAGGACATTTATTTTTAGGATAAGAACCTTCTGATCCTGGAACAGTTTTTCCTTCTAACTCTTGATGTATTTTCCAGTTACTTCCTGTCCATTGAACACAAGTAAATAAGTCATGGTTTTTATATACTTCTTCTGATTCAGGATCAGAGAGTATATCTTTAGCACGTTCAGGAAGAGACAAAGAAGAAAGGGATTCTTTAGTGATAATCTTTAGGACATTACCCATTGAGTCTCGTTTAACAACATAACGATCTAAACGAAATACTCTTATCTGTTCTTTAGGAGGTAGGTATACAAGAACATTTCCTGTAACAATAAGTTGTTTAAGTGCTTCAGAAATAGGAACTCTTAGTCCACGGACTTCAATTTCCTGCATTACTAAACGCTCAATCTTAGCTAAAGCTTTCTCAGCTTCAGATCTCTGTTCAGCTAACAGACCTTCAAGTTCTGCATCATCTACTACTAGTCTAAAGAAGGGTGCATTAGGAGGAAGTAAAGACATGAGAAGCTTAGCGCTTAAATTGTTTACGCCTTCTGCTCCTACGGATTGGAATGGGGTAGTAATTTGTGAGGAACTTTCAAAACTTTCTTGAGGTAAGAGAGTAGGTATAGTAAATAAAGAAGCTTCTCTACCTCTCCTAAGATAGTTGTCTCTATCCTGAGAGTACTTAGAGTATTCAGATTTTACTGGGTACTCCTCAGTATAATCATCAGAAGCTTCTATAGTAATTCTACTTTCTTTTTTATATTTCATCAGCTAATTTTTAAAGAGGATCTTGATCGTTGCTGTCCTTTATTTGTTCCTAGTTCTGCTGCGCTTTGTTTATCTTTTCCTCCTGCAGTTTTCTCATTCTTTACTACAACATCAGATGGCTTTTGAGAACCATACAAAAACTCAGATAATTTATTTCCTAGATAACCCATAAATGAGAGTCCTGTATTTACTCCTGCATTTATTTCTCCTCCAACATGAGAAAGGCCACTAGTAATATCACCCATTGTTCCTCCTTGACCTGTTCCAAATTGGTTTAAGTTTGGTTGATCAAGAGGATTAACAGAAGAAGTGGCAGGATTCAGATCTATATTTTCTAAGTTTTGTCCTAATGTTCCATCACCTAAATTTATATCAGAAGTTCTAGGATCAAGATCAATATCGGGTATGGTAATTACTGGTGGCTTCCAAGTCGGCATACTAACATTAGGCCAGCATAGAGCAAGTTCTCCTTCATACTCAAATGATTTTTCAGATTCTTTAACTAGTTCATTTTTTTCGTCATCCCAAGTATAATTAACTTCAGTATAAATTTTCATTCTGGCCTATTAATTCTAAGGTTCATCCTTCTGGTTGAAGGTTTATTCACTTTAAAGGTAGGGTCTTGAGAAGTAATAGGTTCTCCTGATTTAGCTTCTGTTTTTACAGGTTCTACATTAGGCATCGACTGAGGTTGATTCATACACATCGTCTATACTCTCTTTATAAGTAGCTTCAATAACATTGATTACTTCTTGTTGACCTTGAAGAAATCTAATTCCTTCAATAGTTGTTGAGTTATTTCTCGGTAATTCATTAGGAAAGGTTTTTTTTAACCAGACCAATAAATCTTCAGAAATATTATAAGCTCCAATCATCATAATAATAACCTTTCTATCCTAGAGTAGGTAATATGTGTATACTAAATCAAAAGCATACACATAAGTATCTGTATTTACTATACTATCTCACATGCTCCCCCTGAGCAAGCAAGCTCCTGTGAAGACACAGTATAATCATCACTTTCATACTCAGAAAGCTTAGTCCAATCAAGAACAGGCATCTTTTTAAGGAGTGCCTTGTACTCTTTTTGAGTACAGTCCTGATAAGGTGCTTGCTTATAAATGTGGTCAGAATAAGGTAGAAAAGAAACTCCTGAGATTGAATCGAAGTTTTTATAGACAAAGGCTCCTACTTCTAACCATTCATCTTCTTTTACTGATATAGTTTGACTAACTTTATGTTCTGTAAATGCTTCGGTGTATACTGTATGTAGCACAAGCTGATCGATAGCTCCTAAAGAGTCTCTACATAAAGCATTTTCTGGAGACTTCATTGGAAAAGAAAATACTGTTCCTGTCTCTGGCTTAACTACATCCTTCTCAAATGGAACTCCTTGTTTAATCATAAACTTTGTTATAGGATCTTTGTTGTCTCCTCTAACTGTACGGACATAATAAGGACTATGCCTAGTATGTATTCCCGATGCTGAATTAACTAACTGACTAACTGTGCCACTTGGTTTGATTGCAGTAATAGCAGCTGAAGGATTGATACCAATCTGATCTGACATCCATTGATTCTGACCTTTAGCTACAGCTTTAAGAGCTTCTAACTTTTCAAAAAGACTTTCAATATCTCCTAAAGATAGTAAGTTATGTCCATTGGTAAGTTTGTTATCCATAATACCAGTAAGGGAAACACCAAGTAACCTTTCTTCTTCACAGTTTGTTTTCCACTTATTTGAAACATATCTAAAGTTTGTCAGCGTTGACTGCCAAGTACCTAGAACAGTTGCTAACCTAATCTTTCTCTGTATATCTTCCCAAGTATCCTCACTCCTTACAACTGCTTCAGTAAGGTTACAGAACTCTCTAGGTCTAAGGATAATTTCAGAACAAGGATTGGTTCCAAAGTCATCCTGAAGTTCCCTACGTTTACCTAGTTTTTCTGTATGTTTCTTAGCATTTGCAGAAGAGAAGATACCACGCTCACCACTCTTAGACATATACAAACTTCTCCACTCTTTTAGGAAAGTTCCGATGTCTGGTTTGGTGTGATAGTTTGCAGAGTTATTAGCTAAGTACCTCTGAGCATTCTCATAACCAAACTCACCAGATTTACAGGTTCGTAGTTCATCATCACCTAGATCTGAAAGAGATAACAATGCACTCCTTCTTACTCCTCCAACTACTATACACTCTGCAACTTTACAGACTATATCATGACATTCTAGAGGACGAAGTTTTCGACCACAAGAACCTTGAAACTTTTCTATTGTAAAATTAAACAAAGCTTCCAAAGGTTCAGGTCCTGATGCTCTTCCTCCAAAGGTTTTAAGTACTACTCCTGCAGCTCTAACTGCTGACATATCCCAACTAGGAATTAGACCAGTACAGAGAAGAGAAATCAGTTCCCTATAAGCTTTAGCCCATCCAAGTTTAGAGTCTCTAACTTTTATGATTGTATCAGTAGGATATAATATATCAGGAATAGAAGGTAACTGCAGAGTATGCTTAGATTCTACAGAGAAACCTACTCCTGTTCCATTCATGAGGACATATAAAATCTCATCAAAAGCTTTCATAGAATCTATAGGAGTATAAGCACAGTTATAACCAGCTATATTTTCTTTCTTTAGGGCAGGTCCTGCGGTCATTAAGCATCTCATTGAGGGCATAATTTGTAAGGAAAGTACCGCTTCTTCCAGTTCCATCCTAAGCTTCTTAGGAATTTCGTAAGAAAAATTTTCCTGTAAATGTTCCTCAAAGAATTTAAAGTATCTAGCAACTGTTTCTTCCCATGTTTCTCTTCTTCCTTTTTCAGGAACCCATCTGGAATAACGACTCAGATGTATATACTCTTGATACTGGCTTGGTAATTTATTCATTTTTCATCCTCTCTTTTTCAATTAGTTTTTCTAAATAAGTTTGAGCTTTTAACAAGTCGTTAAGTCCACCTTTGAATTGATAACGAGATACATACTTGATGATGTTTCCTTCTATAAAATCTAACTCGTTAGCTGTAATATAATCAAGAGGCGTTATACCTAATCCTTGATAGTGCTTTGGTTTAGTTATCTGTTCTTCTTTAGTTTGAAGATCAGCTACATCCTTTAATCCTGGAGGTAATGTACTTTTAGGATCATTCCTAAATGCATAACCTAATGGATCTCTGGTCATTTCTTTTACATGTGTATCTACCTGATCACCTATAGATACATAGGATTGAGTCTGTGCATCCCATTGTTGAACAGGCTTGACAACATCTACTAGAGATTGAACCCTTGGAGAGTTTCGCAGAATATTTTTAATATTATTCTGATCATCTCTTCCAAACCCTTCGTTAGCTAAGGGATGCTTTAAACTAGAGTCAACGTAGTCTCTCCATTGTTTATTTTGTTTCTGAGATTTCTTTCTTTCTATCTCATCTAGATCATAATTACTCATCGAAACCTCCATTATAATCTCTCATGAAAGTATCAAAATCATCTGCCAAATCATCAGGATCAGGCTCATTTTCTATGTCCCATTTTAAATGTGCTTCTAAAACTTTTCCGGTTAGAGTAACCATTTTTCCCCACTTTCTTTCGTAAGCTCCTCCATCATAGTTAGACATGTGGACTCCATAGTTTAACTTCTTCGGTTTGCTTATTGTACTCACACTTCCTGAGTATCCTTGCCATACGAGCATTCAAGATAGCATCTTTTTCTTTTAGTCCTGCTTTCTCATACCTAGTTACTACAGTTTTCCAGAGGTCTTCTCCTTTTGTAGTAGCAGATCTTAATAACTTTTCTGCTGTTACTTTACCTACACTAGGACAACCCTTATAGTTATCAACTGTATCTCCTGTTAAAGTTTGAGCAAAGAAATTAAAGTCAGCTTCTTTTTCCGATAAAGTATATAACTCCTTAGTCTTTAGATTCCAATGTAATCCTGGAATAGTTAGGAGATCTTTATCTTCACTTACAATGACATAATCATTTGTTAAACTATCAGTAGTACCAATGATTCCTATTACATCATCAGCTTCTAAGTTTGTAATTTGTTTGAAGGTATATTTATCCTTACAGTATTCTAATGCTCCTGTAAAACATAAAGGTTTTCTTCCTCCTCTTCGGTTAGCTTTATACTCAGGATTAATTTCTTTCCGATAGTTCTTTTTGTCAGAGAAACAAAGGATACTTCTATCAGCTTTCATCTCTTCAACTATTAGACTAACTTGATCGTCAATTATAATCTTTACTTTCTGAAGATCAGACCATAATATCCATTGATCGTTACCCCAATTCACTTCTTCTTCTGCTACTCTACACGCTTTATAAAGTATGATGTCTGCATCTATTACTGCTACTCTTTCTTTTTTCATATTTCCTCTTATAGTTGTGGTGGATTATTAAAAGTTTCAGGATCAGTTAGATCGTAAGAATAATTTTCATAATCTTTAATTATTACAGTCTTACTATACTTTATTGCAGAGTAAGGAATAATGTATATTTTTAGAAACTTTACTATAAATAAAAATTCAAAATCATTTTCACCATAAGAAAACATTTCTCTATTACTATTAATACCTTTTGAGTTATGTCTTCTTCGTTTTAAATAAATAGAATCTTTTTTTTCTGTTGCTTTAACTTGAATTGGAATCCATTTATTATCGTGGTGAATTACAAAATCACAGCTACTACTAGGATTACATGGCTCAAAGATATCATACTCCCATCTATGTAGTAGGTAACGCACAAGATCTTCTCCTGCTAACCCTATAGTTTGATTAGTTCTTCCTACTTTGGATAGTGGATTAATGGGTTTCTGCCCAAGTTGTTCCGATTGAGTACTCTCCTGAGAGTGGTATTCTGAGTCCCAATCCAATCCCTGTAGTGGTAATTGCCTCGACACATAGTCTACCGATTTCTTCTGCATAGTTCTCCTTTACTGTTAGTTGTACTTCATCATGAACAAACGCAACCTGAGAATAATCTTCACCACGTTTGAACCCTTTTTGATCAAGTAGTGAATGCATTTCCACTACCCATTGCTTACAAATAATAGCTCCTGCAGATTGTAGGAGTGTATTCAGAGCTGCATGTTTAGATCTAACTGGTACTCGTCTTCCGTCTAATCCTATGATAGATCCTTGTGCTTCAGCTTTCTTTTGTACCTTAGTCCTGAGTTGTTTAAGGGCTGGAAGTTGAGAGAGAAATTTCTTCTTTAATATCTTTCCTTCTTTCTGTCCCTTACCAACAATTTCCCCAATCTTTTGATCTCCTGCACCATACAGAAAACCATAAATGAAGGTCTTCGCTTGATCCCTCGTAGCCAAACCAGCTGCCTCTTGGTTGACAGTATGTATATCCTCCTCCAACAATTTCTTACCATATATACCATCATCATAGTGCGCCAAATAATGAGATAAACACCGCAACTCAAGCCCAGAGACATCAATCCCCAATAGTTTCTGTCCTCTATTCGGAACAAATAAAGACCTGCAGTCTTTCCCATAGGGTGCATTTGTATTTGGAACCTGAGCGAGGTTCGGATTTGAGTGAGATGCCCTAGAAGTCGATGCTCCCATCGTGTTGACTCTGCCATGTAACCTCCCATGTTTCACTAGTTTTAGCCATGCTTGATCCCCTTCAGCAAGTTGACCAATGCGTTTATTTAACATCAAGTATTCAGACATTAGCTTTGCTTCTGGATACTCTAACTTTTTGAGAATACTCTCATCAACTTTAGCTTCACCTGATGGAGTGAAGTCTCTCGGTTTCCAACCTCTAAGTTCCTTGAGTCGTTTTGCAATGTGTTGTCTTGAGTTAGGATTGAATTCAATAATCTTAACCTTAGAATAGAGTTCATTCCTCCGTAGTCCCTCGTTAATAAGCCACGAGCCAAATACATTTCGGAGTTTCTCTCCGAGTTCTTCTCTTCTTGCTGCCAGCTTATGATATAATTCAACAGCTTTTTCTTCATTAAATGCAAATCCATTTTTCTCCTGTTGGTTACAAATTTCAGCTATGTTATGTTCCAATCGTATACTATTTTCACTTGGTAAATGGAGCCTTAAATTTTTCCATAAAATATGCGTTAGTTCCACATCATTAATACAGTAATCAACCATCTCCTGAGAAAACTCTTTGAAATCAGAATTTTTACCAAAGGTTCCCTTGTTATGATTCAGTCTGTATCCCCATGCTGCTAAAGAATGTGATCCCCAAAACTTAGGTTCCAATATTTTAACTGCAGAATCTTCACTCCTCAGATCTGAATGAATTAATCGAGACAAAATAAGAGTATCTGTAACCTGTTCTACAGGAATCACAAGACCATATAGTCTCCTCAGAACTTCCAAGTCAAATCCTAAGACATTATGACCTACTATATGATTAGCTTTTAGTACAACTAAAGCTTTCTCAATCTGTTCTTTTGAAATAGCAACTTCTACTCCAAAATGTTGACTCTTCATTACTATACAATGAACCTTAGTGACTGTATCTAAGAGTCCATCGGTTTCTATGTCTAGTATTATATTCTCCATTAGAAATCCTCCTTATTCTCCTTTTCAAATCCATAAGATTTAGCTTCATCAGGTGATGCAGTAACTACCATTCTTCCAGTTTCTTTAGAATAATGTAGAGTATCTGCAACTCCAGTTTCTCCTGTCCATCGGTTTTTCAGAACTCTGATAGTTGTAAGATCTGGATTTTCTTCGTCTTGCTGGTTTCTCTCACATCCAATTACTATGTCAGAGAGTTGAGCGATCCCATGAGAACCTCTTAACTGGTTCAAGGTAGTCCTGACTCCTTCTTCATGACCTTTATCTCCTGCAGGTCTTCGTAAGTGAGATACGAGAATCAGAGAGCATTGAACTTCTTCCACTAAAGAACGTAGTTTAGTCATTACAAAGTCTAACATACGCCTTTCATCTCCACCTTCTAATCCTGAGAGAACTATGGTCAAGTGATCTAAGATAATGTGACTACAACCTACTCCTTTTACAAGATATCGTATCTTATTGAACAGATGGTTTATCTCCATACTTCCCCAATGATCATAAAGAAACAAATTTCCTGTACCTAGTACATTATCAAATGCATTCTTTAATTCTTCTGGAGTATGCTCTACACTCTGGAGATGAATAGGTTTATTTAGGTGAAGTCCCATAAATCCAAGTGCAGTCCTCTTAGTGTTCTCCTCAAGTGCAAGGTATCCAACTTTCTGATCTAAAAGCATTAAGGAATAAGCTATTTCTCTGCAGACCTGACTCTTACCTACTCCTGAACCTGCTGTGATCGTAACTATCTCACCTTTACGGATACCCTGAGTCATGTTATTCAATCCATTAAAAGGGTATGGCATCGAGTCTGTTTCTACTGTAGTACTCACCAGATCCCATAGGTCTTTTGCATCTATGATACCATCAGGTCTATAACTCTTAGCGTTCCAGATCTGATTGATAATTTCTGCACCTCTTCCTGCTTGGATCATTTCATTTGGATCTTTCAAAGGCAGAGTAGCAATCTTGACTTTTCCTGGAGAAAACAACTGAACGCAATCATCCACAGCTTTTTGACCTGCATCATCCTGATCGAACATCAATATAACGGACTCAAAATTTTCTAGGTATTCTAAGTCGTTCTGAAGAGCTTTCCTTGCTCCTGCAGCTCCAGTTGGGATGGATACTACAGGCCACTTGTTTCCTTGTGCCTGTGAGACTGAGAGAGCATCCAGTTCACCTTCACAAATGGTGATCATCTTCCCTTTTTCCCAAAGATGTTTTCCGTAGAGTCCTGCTTCCTTAGTATCTCCAATGAATAGAAATTCTTTGTTAGGAAACCTGAGTTTCTGAGCTACTACATGTCCATCCTTTTTGTAATTGGCAATCTGGACTTTTTTACCTTTGAATTCGCCAACTTGGTATGACCACTTACTTACAGTAGCTTTAGTTAAGCCACGCTTGTTGAGTGGTTCTGATTCTCCTTTAATGAAATCCATACTATATTTCTCCTCTTGTTTAATGTTCTCCTTAATATCTCCTTGTTGTCTATATCCACAACTAGGAGTAAAGCACCAACCATGACCATCGTCATAGATAGCTAGGTTATCTGCTGAACCGCATCTAGGACAAGGTGCATGGGTTACACATACTGATTCTTGTTCTCCCATAATCCTCTATTTCTCATGTATCCATGAATTAGGTATTATTGATTCGGCATATAAGAAATTGTACTTTATACACCATTCCTCACAGGTGAATCTTCCTCCTTGAACTTTACTTCTTAGTCTTTGGAATACAAATCTAATATCTAGTTCAGGATGTTGAGCTTTGATGAGTTTATGCTTTCGCTGGTCATCAGCTTTAAACCATCCCTTGACTTCAATTAGGATTCCGTTAGGAAGCAGAAAATCAGGTTGATACTTCTTTGGGACTGAATACCCTATACGGCTCAGTTTTGGTTCAAAAGTAAACCTAACTCTCTGCTTTTCTAGTTGGTCTGCAACTAGTCCTTCTAAATCAGATCTATAACGATTAAAAATCGTCATTATCCGTTTCAGTTACTTCTTCAGTTGAAGAAACAAAAGGATTATCTGCAGGTTCTTCAGCTACAAATCCCTCTTCTTTTCCAAAGGCAGAAGTCTCGTTCTCATACTCTACTAACTCAATGACTTGAACGGCATTGAAATACATAGTAACACCGCTTTTACCATTAACAGTATATGGAACTGGAGAATAGGAAACCTTAACAGTTGATCCCCAGCCGATATCCACATTACATGGCTTCATTTGAGAATCTACAACCATGATCTTAACATCATGAGCTTCACCATTTCTTCCTTTGATGGAAGCTTTCTGCTTGAATTTGAAGAGGATATCATCTCCATCTTCTTTGTAAGGAATATATTCAGATGGTTTTGCACCTGAAGATTTAACTTCTTCTGCAATCCAATCATCAATATTTCCCATCCAAGACTTTGCTTCCTTAGATTTAGCTGGAAGAAGCAGGTTAATCTGAAACACATCATATTCAGGATGTGGACTTTTAATATTTACCCATTTGCATTTCGCAGCTGGACTTACTAGTTTGGCAGTTGCCATATTGTTCTCCTTCTATTATATATTATGATTGATACTCAGAGAATTCATTTAAAATCTCTCGTTGAATAGGATCTAATCCATCATCATATTCTTCTTCTGTTGTTTCCTCCTTCTTAAAATTGTTTATAAGATATTCTGGATCTATTCCAGAATTATTAAGTTCTATATAGATATCTACAGGTAGAGATTCTCCTGATTTTAATATCTCTATAGCTTGATATTCAAGTTGTTCCATAATTTCCTTTCATTATACCTAGAGTAGGTAAAAAGAATTTTTAACAGAAAAAGTACTGTGAATTCAGTACTTCATAAATATTAAGATTACCTTGCTTAGGAGGTTCAGGAACTTCATCCAAAACTTCCAAAGCTGCTTTCCGAAAATCATTGAGGACATCATTCTTAGAATAGATATCTACAAATGCTTCTCGTAAAAGTCTTGCAAGCTTAGGAGTATTATGAGCATGAGTTCCATAGCTGTCATGAATCATGGCATAAGAACTAATCTCCTCCTTATTACAAAGATGCACAGTCAGAGTCAATGCTGAGGCATCCAGAGAGTGTACAAAGTTAGGTGCAGATCCATTAACCGATCTATGTACATCTATCTTCTTTCCATCTTCCTCATATATCACAGGCTTCAGAAGTTTACCATCAATGGTAGTTGTAATCTGTCTCCATTTGAATGCCTTGTAATGTTGATATATACAGAGTCCTGTAGGAGTCCACCAGATAACAGGATATCCCTTCTTAGAAAGCTCAGAACTTACATCTCTAATCCAATTCATAGCTTTTCTAGCAGAAACTACAACTTCTCCTATAGCATTCCAGACTAAACCAGTAATCCAGTTAGTGTATTTGATCATGTGTTCATCATCACCCAAAGGAAAAACAAAACCTTTCCTGAGTTGATCAGTTACATATTCTTCTACATAAACCATAGCAGAGAACCTCGTTCCACCATACGGAACAACCATTACAGGTCTTTTAGTCATCTTACGATTTATCAATCCAGATTCTAGCCACTTCTTAGCCATTGGATCATCTAAATCAGCAAGCTTGGTACATTCCCGAATGACTACATCAGCAACCTCCTGATATATGTCTTGAGGAATGTCTGTTTTAGTGAGATTTGTTCCTTTACCTCCTATAGGACATCTCAACATAGCTGAATAGTGTTGTAAACCATTGTTAGAGCCATCTAAAGCTATCGGGAGATGACTTACATACCCTAAGCCTTTTCTTTTCAATGTAGCCCATTCTAAGCAGAATGCAAAGAACAACCAAGCATCATCAAATTTAGTCCACCAATCATAATTCAGACCAAGTTCTGCAGATTTGATGATATGTTCCTCATTATCCAGAACCCATTTGATTCTTTCTGCAAAGGAAACTTTATCTACTCCAGCACAATTAGCACCATGAATTGCAAGCCAATCTTTTTGCTCCTCATTCTCAATAGGAAGTCCTTCTCCAAAAGTGAGTAAAGATTTTGCTGGTTCAGTACCTTGTGGAGTTAAAAAACTACTTACTGTATATTTTCTTCCTCTAAAATCTGCTTGATAAGGAAAATAAATTTGATCAAAATCCTTAAATTTTTCTGCAAGATTGAGAGTCCTCATGAACTGGAGGATTTGAGATTTTCTCCTTATGTTTTCTTCATATACTCTTGTAGCGTTTCCTTTCCATTTTTTAAATTTAATTTTAGTTTCTTCATCCATATCCTGTTTTTTCAGGTCTTTTGGGATTCCACTTGGAGGTAGAGCTAATTCACCACGATGAGGCATTCCTCCTATTACTCTTTCCTGTTCCCATGCTTCCTTCATAACAGTTAGGACTTTGGAATTAACTTTCCATCTGGTTTCCTGAAGTGAATTTACACATTCAAATTCTATCTCCATTTTATGATAAGGTAACTCAGACTTTACATTCTTATGAGTCTCCTTAATAAATGGTAGGCGATGAGATAAATATCCTCCATTACTAGGATTAGTCCACTTCTTAGGCGTAGTGACCATAGGAAGATAAGCAGGAGAAAAAAGCTCTCCTTTTCTCATTATGTCCTCAATCATATCTAAAGTGGCCTGAGTAGGAACAAGAGTATAGGAATTATACTTTTTTCCTGAAGCTCTTGAAGAACCTAATTTAATTAAACCTGTAGATCTAATTATCAAATCTATCATAAGCTGACCAACCTGAGTCCTTTCTATTTTAGACCAAACAGGTGCTTCTTCTCCCATTCGATAGGAAGCAGATCTAATTAATCCATACCTTCGGTAATGTCTAGATGCAGAAATCTTTCCAATTTTTTTAACTAATATTTGGAAATAATTCTTATCTGATTGTTCCCAAAGATTAAACCTTACCTGATCAGACAAAGCTTGACCTATCTGGTGAGAAAGATTCATGAGTTTTTGGGAATTAGAGATACCATCCATTATTGCCCTAAGTGAAATAAAAGCTGCTACATCGTTGTCCAGCATTGCTAGGAAAGGACTTGATGCTTTCATTCTTCCTGGTTTTGAAACCTCCTCATTTATGTAAGTGTGAATAGCTTTACTTAGAACTACAACTGTTTTCTTCATGAGTAAGATGCCGTGTAAGGTAATGGATTCTGTACCTTTCTTCTTGGCTTCTCTTACTTGCTTCTGGAACTTCTCAATTCCAGTATAAACCATTTCTTCTTCTAAAGATTTTTGAATCTCAAAAATGTTTCCTTCCATTTAGAACTCCTCTTGTTTTATTGTTATAGAATTACCTTTCATTATATTATAAAATATAACGATAAGCATTACAAGAATTCCTGATAAAAATCCAAATCCAAAGATAGTAAAATATACTAATAGATCTGGAAGTATTAAGAACCATCTACCCATAAGCGTTTACCTATTGCTTCAATTACTGGTAAAGTCACGCTATTACCAGCCATTTTAAAGAGTTGACTATCTGATATGCCTAATTCCTTTCCCTTCTCATACAGAGAGTCTGGCGCACCCTGAAGCCTAAAGAATTCTAAGGGTGTGAGCCTTCGTAGTACCTTTCCATCAAATATAGATTGCTCTATACTTTTTCTTGTGGTCAGGGTTCCTACGATAGGCTCCTTTTTTGGAACAATTACTTTTCCCCTTCTTGGAGAAAAATCTTTTCCAGTTTTTGCTTTGTGTTCTTTCCTAATATTCTTAGCTTCATCTGATCTTATTTCAGTAAGAACAAAAGGTTGTCTGTTACCTCCAGAACATGAGTTTATAGTAGGTGATATTCCTTCATCAGAATAAACTCTATCATTTGAATGCTTAGGTTTATTGAGTTGAAGAATTGTCATTCCACTATGGTTTCCTCCTGTGTGTCCTCCTGCACTTATTGTTCTAGCAATTGCGGTTTTTGCTGACTCCGACTTGCAAGAGTTCTCGTTAGTTTCTCCCATGAGAGGAAATACTTTGGGTCTGGATTTGTTTCTAAGATATCCGATAACGAAGACTCGTTCTCTGTTTTGTGGAACTCCGAAATTCTTGCTGTTAACAGTTTGCCATTCTGCATCGTACCCCAATTCTGAAAGCCTGTTGAGCATGGAACTAAAAACTTCTCCTTTCCATTTGCCAGACGATAGAACTCCTTTGACTTGTTCAAGAAAAAGAATGCGAGGTTTTTTAACTTGTATGATTTTGCAAAAGTGTATAAACAAGTCACCGCCACATTTGGTTTGATTAAAGGGATCTTCTTTCCTTTTTCCAGCGATACTGAACGCAGGACAGGGTAGACCTGCACAGGCAATGTCGAAATCTGGCAAGATACTTGGGTCTTCTGCAATTTTTCTGATGTCTCCATAGTTTTTGCTCTCATAATTTCCTCTATTAGTATAGTTATCGATTAAGGCGAACTCTTCAGCCAGCCAATTACTCCATTTATCTACTTCTGCATGACCTACTTGTTTATGTCCTGCTTGTCTCATACCTAGTCCAAACAGGTCTAAACCACTTGCGAATGAAAAGAATTTCATATTAGTTCTCCTTCTTTTTCAGGTTAGCTTGATGACTACAATGAGGACATCCCCAATTAGTCTTACTATTTATAAGACTGTTCTGTTCAGTAGTAGCATAACTCCACCAGTTGCTACATCTACCACAAGTGAAATGGTAAATTCGTTCAGTTGTATATTCATGATTTTTTACAGGCGGTTTCCAATCAGGATTCCATTCATATTCCATTTCCTCTTCCATTTTAGTTCTCCTTATTTAAACCATTCAGGTTGTTGAGTGTTTTTCCACTTACACATATAAGCTTTTTCCACATTATAATAATTTCGATACGCTTGAACTGTATCGTTAATTCTTTCATCTCCCCAATTAACTTTACAATGATCTGGCATACATTGTGGAGGTGCTGAAAAGAAATCTAGTTTCATTTTATCTGGTGTATACTTTAGATACATTTTGAGTGTTGCGTCTGTTAAATGTGTTTTATTGTAACGCTTCTCATACTCTTCACATAAATAGTAGAATAAATTATACAACCAATGGTAGTGCCTTGCATTGGCACGAGTCCAGATAGAACTTGGATGATTCTTATGTGTACTTTTGTAGAAGACATCCGAACACTTATCACCAGCCATCTCACGCTGGCACGTGGAAAGTAACTGTGCCGACTCTAGAATCATTTTGACAACGTGCTTATCACAATGATACTCTGCACAAGTTTTTGGGTCAGTATCTAAGAAAAATATATTCATTTTGTTCTCCATTTAAGTTTAAGTTTGGTGAGGAAGGTAGGATTTGCACCTACTGTGTCATTCGA
>Ga0209091_10000512_pt1 | contig 36796 bp, 45 predicted proteins | sample ArcticOcean_MG_C_6_FD_187438 | JGI IMG/M metagenome (GOLD analysis project Ga0209091, IMG submission 187438) | Marine microbial communities from western Arctic Ocean - ArcticOcean_MG_CB8_128 (SPAdes) (version 2) | ecosystem: Environmental > Aquatic > Marine > Oceanic | place: Arctic Ocean...
ACACATTCCAAATCTGTCACCCCATTTAGCATCTTCTAATTTCGCCGCTTCACTTGCCGCTAGAACACTTGTTTCGTGATAATTCTGTAATACTGTAGCCATTTGTAACTCCTTTTTTATTGTTTATACTAGTATTATACCATACTTTTCGGATCTGTCAAGTTTTTGACGTTTTTTACGATAATTTCACGTAATTTACTTGAGTTTCGTTGATGGAATCGTCTTTATACGAAGTCCCTAGTGATTTGATTTTACAAGAGATTTTGATATTCTTTTTAGTTGTTGCAATGTCTTCTTTTCCTGTAAAGAAAGAAATTCGATGATTATCAGGTGTAATCGCATTACACATATAACCTGGATTACCAAACGCGGTAGTTGGACAATACGTTGCTCGTATCACTTCAATTTCAGTGATTACTTTTGCACCTATTTCGCCCAAGTAATTATTATTCGTGCTTCTGTCGTCAATTGCTTGTTGTTTTGTGTTATTAGCATAATAAGTAGGAATATAGGCTGCGATACCCATCGTAGCACTTTTGATTACCATCTTGTCAGATAGAAACTGAGCGATTGATGTCTCAAAGGAATTCATATTGTCAGATAGTATCTTAAAAGCGAATTGGTCTTCAAGGTATTCTAATATTACTGATGCTTTTGTTAAATAATCGGTGTCAAGTAGTGTGCGATACTCTGTTAAGACTCCGATTAGTATATCTTTGTTACTGAAATTTAACTTAACATATTCGTTGTCAACTATATCAGAACGACCTTCGGCTTTGATATACTCACCGTCATTAAATTCAGTTGCGATAATAGATGCGGCGATTAGTTCCTTTCGCTGGTTCCTAGTAACAACAGCGTGTGTCACTGAGTAAATCTCTTCTATTGAATCAGCGGCTTTAGTAAAGTCATACTTGCCAAAGTACTTTTTTACCATCGTGCTTTTGTAGGGGATGTAACTATGTTTCTTTGAAGAATCTATCATTTTGTATACTCGCTATTAATCATTTATATATACAATTATAGCATATTTCTGCTTCCTGTCAAGTTTTGCTTAATAATAAACTTGCATTAGTTCCACCGAAACCAAAACTGTTACATAGTACAGAATTCACCCAATGGTTATCAATAGTTTTTGGTGTATATTTTATATTATAGGATTCTTCTACGTTCTCTATGTTTAGTGATGGAGTGATGATATTGTGTTTTAATGATAACACACTGATAGCAGTCTCAATTGCTCCAGCACCAACCATCAAATGACCAAGTTGCGACTTATTGGCAGTGATCCATGTGTTTGATAATCCTAAGCGATTGATTGCATCTATCTCAAGGTAATCACCCATTGGAGTTCCAGTAGCGTGAGCATTGATTAAATCTGGTACTTTGTTTTTAAGTGCAAGTCGCATACAACGTTCAATCTCAGTGCCATCAGGATGAGGTGCGACTACGGCATGAGCATCGTTTGTCATTCCGTATCCTGAAATCTCTGCTAAAGTGTCGTGTGTTCGTTCATTTGATAATAAAAACAAAGCACCGCCTTCACTTAGAACAAAACCATCTCTAGTTGTTGCCCATGGTCTACTTGCTGTTTCTGGTTCATTGTTATACTTGGTTGATAACGCCCTTAACTTACATAGTTGTTTATATGAATTAGCATCAATAGTTTGGTCAACAGCACCTGCAATAACATGGTCTGCCTGCCCAGTTTCTATTAACATACAACCCATAATGATACTATACAAGCCAGATGAACAAGCAGTCATTGACATCAAACTAGGACCAGTAAATCCGTATTTGATATTGATATTGTTTGCAATCAAGTTTGGAGAAAATGTATAACTGTTATCCATACCTGATTCATTTGCACGAATAGACTCCAAGTATGTACTGATGCCCGATGAAACAATAACACTTGTTCTGTCTTTAGACAAGTCTGTACCTTCGAGTAGTTCACTAGCCAATCCTAATGTCCATTGCATATGCTCGGGCATCTTATCACGTTCAATGTCTGTGATGATTGGATAATCTTCTGAATTGAATGTTACCTCGCCCGCAACTGTTGAGCGAGTGTATCTGTCTGGTGTAAATTTTGTAATAGGACCATAACAAGTCCTATTGGCAGTGATACCTTTCCAGGTTTCTTCTAAGTTACCAAAGGGAGTTAATCCACTGATTGCGTTAATGTATACTGTCATTTTTTAAATTTAATCTTTTCTTGTGTAGCAAAATCTCTAACATTCACTCGCCAAATATCTTGTGTTGTGTTGTAACTAACGGCATCTTTCTTAATCAATGTCATATTATCAGATTCAGTATTTGGTCTGCGTGTACGTCCGTGTGTATGAACCTTGTGCATCACTCCGCCATTATCAACCTCTGGCGAATTAGCAGTTGCGATAATTTCAGTCGCTCCTTTTGTCAATGCCCAATCAACTTGTGCTGGCATAATTGCTCTAAAACAAAAGTTGTGTTGCATTTTTCTAAGAGATAACTTCTCACTTGCCATTCCACGATATGCTTTAAGTGTAGCCATTCGATACATTATTCTATAGCAATCTTGGTGAAAATGTGGGTAATAATGTGAGCCGCTTATAGCAATAATTTTATCACCATGATACACCATATGCCATTGTTCTAAGTCACCCCATTTGCCAAACTTCATTGCTTTTAAACTAGAGTTGTTTTCAATACCTTCAGCCGCACAGGCTTCACAAAATGCTTGAACATCGGCTAGTATACTAGGAGTATATTCAACTAATTTGAATTCTAAATTGTCAGCACCTGTCCATGTTTCTAAAACATTCATTTTACTTTTTGGCTTTTGCGTATTTTTTAAGATTCTCCTGAAGAACTTCATCATGTGACTTACCACCAAAGAGTACCTTCTTATGCCACTCATAGGCATTAGGCGCATTCACTCCATTACGTTTTGCTGATGTTCGGAGCCAAGCGAATTTTTCGTTTGCTTGTTCCATTAGTTCTGGTTTTGTGTTTAGTTTAATATCATCATCAAACTTATTCATAGCAACCGCCATCATCGCCCACATAAAGTCTGGAACTCCTGATTCAGCATTGTTGCCAGGAACTCTATATTCTCTCCAACAGGCTTCTTTATGTTTCATGTCAATACCAAGTTGTTTCTTTTTAGCCCAGAATGGAGTATCTTCTCTTTCTGATAATGTATAGTGAAATAGAATAAATCGTTTAATTGTTTCGACTAACCAATCTATGTTCTTGTTGTATGCATGAATTGAACCTCTACCAATAATTTCATCTTTTTCCTCTGAACGAGCAATTATTGAACTACATAATTGAAATCCTGCCTGAGCAATACCAAGAATATTTGCTTCCATTGGTTCAATCATAGAACCTGTCATACCAATTGATACAACATTCTTATTCCATTGAGTTTTGTACTTTCCTGCATCCCAGGACATATGTGCTGGCTCTTGGATAAATTCGTAACCTTCCCAATACTTTTTATATTTCGCTATTGCATCTTCTTTAGATATCTCGCTACTATCAAATATATATCCAGACCCCATTCGATTATACAATGGGATAACAAATAACCATCCCTCATCCATTGCGTTACTCATAGTATACGGACGAAATTCTTCTTTTACATTCTTGTATTTTATTGGTGCAACAACTATATCTGTGGCTGTTATCTCTGGAAAAGGTATCCAAGGTATATCCATTGTTTTTGTTAGTACTCTATAGAATCCAGTACAATCAAGGAATAAATCACCTGTAATTTCTTCACCGTCTTCGGTAACAATTGAGGTAATATACCCATCATCATCTTTATTAACATCAGTGATATGCCCATGTAGATGCGTAACACCGTGAGGTATTGCAACCTTGTCTCTGATTATTTCTGGAAATCTATTTGCGTCAACGTGATATGTAACACCTTGCCAAGTACCAACTAATAAATTATCATCCCAATCATATGGCGCCTTATTGTAATCCATGAGATATGTTGCTTCTTGCATATCTTCTGCTTGTTCCCAAGCATTCTTACGACCATCACGTACTAACTGTAACCAATAATCATTCCATTTATCATCGACACCAGGTTGTCCTTTAGAATTTCTAAATAAGTCTCCCTTTTCCATTGGGTGATATAGACCTGATGTAATATTCTTTTCAGGTAATGCATAAGAGAATCCATAATATTGTTCATCCCATCGTGAACACCAAAAATGATTAGTTGCGTGGTCACGTTTGCCTTCGATATTCCAACCAACAAATTTATTACCTAGTTTGTAAACAGAATTTGTGTGGCTCATCCAATCTCGTTCTTCTAATCCAATCTCTTTCATCATTGTACCCAGTTGAGGCAATGTGCTTTCGCCTACTCCGATCGGTGGGATTTTATCGCTTTCAATGATAGTTACTTTGATATTAGGATGTTTGACTGCCATCCAGGCTGCTGAGAACCAGCCACCTACACCACCGCCAACTACAACAATACTTTTAACTTTAGACTTCATTCATTTTCTCCTTATCGCAAAATGTCTTCTTTACTATGTGTCTTTTAATTTTGCCCATCTCATTTCTTGGCAAACCCTCTGTCACAACAATGACATCTTTAGGCAGTTCGTAGTGCATTAACTTTGTCTTTATCTGCTCTGTTATATAGTATTTATTCATTCTATCATCCGTGCTTTTTATCACGGCGACTAGTTCCTTCTCACCAAGTCCTCGTTCTCTATACGTAACACATACTTCATCTACTCCTTCACAAGTAAGAATAGCGTTCTCTACTGCTAATGGCGACACATTGTAACTATTTACCTTAATCAAATCTTTCACTCGTGTCTTAAATATTAACTCGTTATGTTCTCTCTCAAATACATCACCAGTACACCAATATCCTTCAGCATCAATAATTGTTGCCTCACTATTCAAGTATCGTTTTGTTACTGTACCACCTTTCAGCCATAATACACCAAATCTATCTAATTTATGTTCATAAAATTCTGTTACTGCCAATTGCAATTTGTGTTTAGTATCAGGTTCAATAAGATATGTTAGAGCGGGTACGTGTGTTTCTGTACACCCATAAAGATGTCTGACAAGCGGAACTCCCTTAGCAAACAATATCTCAATCACTTCATTAGAAATTGCAGTACTGCCGATACTTAACTGTCGGTAATGCGACATGCTATAGTCTTTCCATTTACGAATTTTTTGCAAAGCAAGTATCATTGCTGGCACTGTTGTGCCGATAGTAGGCTTCCATGTGTTACATAACTCTATATATCGTCTTGGTTCAAACTGTTCAATAATTACAGTTGCACCTTTCATTAATCCTGGGAGTGCATATAAGTATAGTCCAGCAATTGTTGATGGAGGAAGTTGTGATAGTATTACATCATCAGATGTTAACTCATGTATTGAAATACTATGTAAACATCCTAACATACACCCTGCGGCGCTATGAGTGACCGCAGATGGATTACCATTTGTGCCACTTGTGAATAATACAGTATATATAGAATTTACATTTTTGGAATATATTAGACCTTTCTCGTGTGGTCTGAGTGCTAATGCATCTTCCTCACTCATTATAATATGGTCGGGTTCACATGCATCTATCGTTTCAGATAAGACATCTTCTGGTAGATTTGGGTGAGTTGGAATGAATGTTATACCTAGGATGTCACAAGCAAGTACCATTCTTACATAATGATATTCTTTTTCACTTGCGAATAAGATACTTTCACCAGGACGAACGGCAGTAGACAACACGGCAGCCAATTGTTCTACACTCTCGGTAAGTTCAGTATAAGTATATTGCTTATCTTTGCAGACAAGGGCAGTCTTTGACCCGTACTTTCGGTCAAGATTTTTTATAGTGTCAAATATCATGGTTCAAGTTGCTATCTATTGTTGCTCTTATTATATTATACCATAAAAAAAGAGGGAAGTCAATAGACATCCCTCTTTCATCTTCTAGGTTATGTAGTCTAGGATTACCTGATACCCTACGTATCCCGGCAGCCCCCTAGTGGGCTATTCTTTTAAGCGTTATGGGCCTCAATGATTAGTTTACCATGCTTTTTGAAAAACTTTTCAATGCAAGGAACTTTACGAGGCTCTAATGGAAGTTTATAAACTTTAAGAGCAGTTCGACCACCTAACACTGTCATTTCAGTATCAAAGTTGTTCATCATAAACTCAAAGAAGTTATTAGCCATAGTGTATAACTCTTCCATTTTGTTTTTACCATTACGGTCAACGAAGTCCTTCAACTCATAACATAGTGAAGTAGTCAATGAGAACATTGCTGAAATCTCACGAGCCTCTGTGGTAAGTGTAGTTACTTTACCGCTAAGAATATCAGCAGGAACAGGTAACTTACTAGACATTCCCCTATGAGCCATGAACTTAGTAGCAACACCATCACCAACTGTACCAGCGATTAGGTCATGTAAACGACTTTGAGAAATCTCTTCACCTTCTTTAGGTAACATTTCTGAAACGAAAGTCCAAGAACGAGGTGTAGCGAATGCCCTTGAGGCAGTTCGTGGGTCAAAGTTGAATAAGTCCATCTTATTTGAAGTTAAGAAACCAACAACATCGGCACTGATTTTATTCTCTAATGCCCAAGTCTGCCAATCTTCAAAGTCAACACCCATTTCTAAGTGAACAAAACGATTAGCAAGTGGTGAAGGCATACGATAAGCAACACCTCGGTCACTCTCACGATTACCAGCCGCAACGATTAATACATTGTCTGGCAACACATAAGAACCTAAACGGCGATTAAGAATTAACTGATAAGCCGCGGCTTGAACTGATTGTGGTGCTTGGTTCATTTCATCTAAGAAAAGAACTACGGACTCATATTGGTCTGCTAATTCTTGACTAGGTAAATCTGAAGGAGTGGCCCATTCCATGGTACCATTCTTCTCGTTGAAATATGGAATACCTCGTAAATCGGTAGGCTCCATAAGAGCAAGACGAAGGTCAATCATATAACCAGAACGTTCTTGTGTAATGCTATCTACAATTTCTGATTTACCAACACCAGGAGGACCCCAAATAAACACAGGGCGCTTACGGTTCATCGCATAATTGATTTCCGCACGAACATCACTAGGACGAACTACTCGGACATCTAAATCATTTGTTGATACTTTATTCATAACATAACCTCTCTATTTAATATACTATTATTGTAACACGATTCAGGGATTTGTCAAGTTTTTCACTTATTGACCCAGATAATCACGTTTCAATACCTCTAATCTATCACCTGCTTGGTCTAATAAAAAATCATCTGCCATCTTATCAAAGATATCTATGTATTCATCACCAATCTTGGTATCCCATCCAGCAAGACATAGGTCAGCATCAACGAAATTCCAATTGATAGTTCCGTCTGATAACTTATTTTCTTCTAGGTTTGCTGATTTGTTGAACGCTCGTTCTAACATTTTAAAATTTACTGACATGTGTTACCCTTTTTTATTATCTATACTTACAGTATACACTGATTCGAGGATTTGTCAAGTTTTTGATGTGTTATAAAATGTTTTATTTTGCACCCAAAGGTCGATATCACCATCAATCATCAGAAGTTCCGCCGCGGCTACTTCTTCAAATAGAATTAGCCTTGACCTCTTTAGATAATATGGGGTATGGAGATACTCATCAAGTGCAAGTATTTGATTGCCTGTTCCTATTACATTCTGCCTGTGTTTATGCAACGAGGACCACGTTGGCATCGTGGCTGAATTCAACTTTAGTTCTATCTTATATTTTTTGAAGTGTTTACCAAGAATGTCTCTACCAAGTGGTGAAACTCTAAATCCTGTATCAGGACGGGCACTAATGAATATATCACTAATAGTGATTTCTTTTCTGCCTGCTGTTTTTCCAGTTGTGTGCTTGTTAATATAATGTATTAACTCTATCTTTTCCACTTTTACAACTCTAGTTTTTCACCCTTTGTAAGAACAAACACTTCAAAATCATCACATCTAAACAACTTGTTCAATCGTTGTGCTAGGTTGATTGCGTGTCCTGGGTTACTGAATGATACTTTCTTGTATTTTGGTCCAGGAAAGTTAACCAATGAATTTAGGCTTCGCAAGTTTATTGCTACTCCTTTATAGAATACGGAATATACTGCTGTCGCCTTGAGGACTTGCTCACTGCGATAAGTTTGATTATCCGTGTGTTCCAAGATTATCGTGGGTTTTGGTCTAGCCATTATAGTATCCTAATTATTGGTTATACTCTTATTTATCATATTTCACCTATAACATACGTATATAATGCACTTTAAACCAAGTTATTTTAGCAAATTTTTAATAAATACAGAAAGAGAGTGAGGTTACAACATGGTCGACCCAATCACAGCAATCGCTACCGCAACCGCGGCATTTAATACAATCAAAAAAGGTTTCCAAATGGGACGTGATATCGAAGGCATGGCTGGAGATTTAGGTCGCTGGATGGGAGCAGTTTCGGATATCAGTAAAGCAGATGAAATGAATAAAAAACCTCCATTATTCAAAAAACTATTTGCCGCAGGTAGTATTGAAGAGGAGGCAATGACCGTCTTTATGGCTAAGAAAAAGGCAGAAGATATGCGTGAACAACTTAGAGAGATTATCTCAGTAACACGTGGACCTAGTGCTTGGAAAGAGTTGCTACATACAGAGGCTGATATTAGAAAACGAAGACAAGCCGCTATCTATGACCAAGAAGAAAGGCAAAAGAAGTTTTTTGAAATCATTGCAATTAGTGTTACAGTTATAGTTGCTGTTGGTATATTGGGATTTGTTCTATATTTGATAGGGCTAGGACAAGGTACCTGGTAATATCATTGGCTGAGTTTGGTAGCATACCACATATCCCATCTCAAACAATATATTCTGTTCCATTGTTCATCATCCCAAGGTGCGTATAACATCTCTGATATTGTCGTTGCATAATCGACCATATTTTCGGTATCAAGACCTGCGGGATTCACACCTAGAACTCTACAAGTTGGACTAATATTAGAAATAAATGCCTGTTGCTGTGCCAATCGAGCAGTAGCATATTTAAAGGCGGAGTTTGTGAGCAGTCCACCTGATTTATTCAAAAAAATGTTTTGTGGATTGGTACTAGATGGTAGATGCGACTTATGGTCATAAGCATTAGTATTACCAAATGTACTGGTTGTATAACAAACTCTGACAGGTATCTTCATTCTATTCAACTCTACAAGTAATTTAAACATGAAGAACACAACAGGACTAAAATCCATGAAAAACTCTTTAAATTTATCTAGGGACTCATGCAATTCTTCATTGTTATGGGCGTCTTGGTTCAAATAAACATTGAAAACAATATTCAAAGGAGTTTTTGTATCCATCTTAAGTCCATTAAAGTAGTTGCCAACGTGGTCATTTATAAAAGACTGTACATCGTTATAATCTATGTTATCTCTGCCGAAACAAACAGGGTTATCTAACTTTTTTATAATCTCTCTACTAAAAGCAGATGACTTTCCAAACATCCAAGTTGTCACATCTCATTCCTCTTTATATATCCTGATTCTTCTAATGATTTTGGCACAGTAAAGTATTCTTTTGCATTGCTAGAATTTAATATATTATGAATATCAAATCCATTATCAAAGTAATCTTTTATATATCCTGCAAGTTCTCTATTCTGTGGTACAGTCAGATGACATATTCTCATAGTTAGTGATTCTTGATAGTGTTCCCACCAACGGACCGTTGGTCTACCTAAGTGGCTTACATGTACCAGTTCATAGATATCTAATAATAATATATTTTTGTGTGAACGAAGAACATCATTTTTCATTGCTTGAGCCATACAATCCCAAGAATCAGGATACATTGCCGTTATGTATTCTTGGTATTTTAGAATTTTTTCATCTAAGGAACTTAAAGTATCAGTGTTCTCATAAGAAGAATAAGTTTTATAAGTATTGACAGCACGTGAACCATCATAATCGCGGCCATTCCATAGTAGTTCTTTATTAGTTTTCTTATCTATGAAGTGCAGTCTACGTGGCTCGGTAGCGATGAATATAACTTTAGAGTACTTACTTAAATCTTTCTTACAGAGTAAGTCATAACTGTAAGGAATAGATGAGCCACTTATAGCAAAGTTTTCAAATTCTTCATTGTATAGTTCAGATAATATAGTGGGCCATCCAGGAGTATCAAACTCGTGTGCATAACTATCACCGAATATACCAATCATTATTCAAATGTTCCGCCATCAAAAACTTTACTTTCAGTGTTATCAATCTTTTTGAGTTCTAGCAATAGCAAAGCAATATCACTTTGAATATCAAGTGCTTCTTTCATGGGTAGAGTTACCTTATTGTCACCTCTAAGATTTGCTCGTTTGATTGTTGCTAGTAAATCTTTTAAACTTTTATAATCCATCTCGTTTGTTCGCCAATAATGTTTCAGTTTGCATTTCAGATTTCGTCTTAAATGGTCCTATGAAATCACATGTATTTAGTGTGTCCAGTTTACCACCATAAAACCATCGCCAGTCACTAGGAAATCTTACTGCGTAGTATCCAGCGGCATATCGTACTTTACTTGTTTCACTCTTGGTATAAGTTGGTATTTGTTTATCTTTCAACTCTATAGTTTCAGCGTTATATACTACATGTTTAGAGGCATAGCCATCGATTTCTTCTGATGAAGTATTCCACCCACCACGAGGTCCAACTTTGTTTTCATCAATAATTTTTACAGGACGTTCTTTTGGGTGTAGTATCTTTTCACCGAAATGAGATGTAAGTTCAGATAACGACATATGTTCATTTAGTATGGCATCAGACAAATCTGATTGTTTTATATTCAATTCAAAATCATCAGACGAGCAACATCGTATTGTTCCTATTTTGACTCCTGAATTCTCCATAATCCAAAACTTATCTTTAACTATTTCTTTAGTGTATATCATTTAAATCTTTTCAGTATTTTCCAAGTTTCTTTCCAGTTCTTTACATTATGGCACTCGGTGTATCTATATGGTCCATATTCAATAACTTGAGCAATACCATAATCATTGCCACCAGGCTGTATGTTATCACCAAAGAATATCAGACTATCTTGGAATGTAAAATCTTTTAATATCTGTGCCTTATCTTTGCCTATTTCAATAATATCTAACCCAGTTTCGCCGGCTACCTGCGATATAATGCCATATTTCTTAGAAAACTTCTTATTAAATTCATCAGAAATCGTTTGTCTTTCTTTAGATAGTGTATCAAACTCTACATATTTCTTTCGTTGAACTCTGTTGGCATTTCTACCAACAACACTAAAGTTTAATAATCCTGGTCTTGATTCAAAATGATTTCCAGTAGCAATATCAAAATCACTACTAATAGATTTCTTCAGTAAGAAGGCATGTGCCTCACGTGGTAATTCTAAACATTTAGTATTGAATACACATACACCATTCTTATGTTTAGTATTGCCCGAAGAGTTATATACACATTCAACTTTTTTGAATAGTTCTTTACCTATCTGTTCTTCAGTTTTAGACATATCACTGCCTGTAACTAAGTATACATTATTCCATCTAGCAAACTCTAAGAACCATTGGCGAAAATCTTCGTCAATTCTTGCTCTACTTGGAGTGAGTGTACCATCTACATCAAATATATAATTCATTAAGATGGATATGGATTATTAAGTATGGATGCCAGTTCATCAGGTGACTTGGCAAGATTTTGTAAATCATGTATGCCACAGAACTTTAGAAAATTCATACCAACACCAGTCTTACTTTTTGGTATACTATTTTCTGCAATAGTTTCTATGAACTTTACTTTTAAGTCCATAGGTTGTGCAGTTAAGTCAACTAGTTTTACGTTGCGTTCATAATCATCACGTACTGTATGCTCTACCCCATTATGGTCAGTCCAGCGTTGTAACATGAAGTTATTCCAATTGAAACCACCAGTCTCTTTGTCTGCAAATGCTTCCATCATACCTATTTTGTTCTTGGTACCTTTCTTACGACAACCGGGATATGCACTAAAGATATTATCTGATGTATCACCACGGACACACTTCTCAAACAATGCCCACTCTGGGTGAACTTTTTCTTTAATTTCACCAGTCTTCTTCTCTTTTATAGGAGTCATGTTCTTATCATCTTTAAAGAAACCATCTTTAGTAATGATACGATTCTGAACACCATCATACATAGTTACGTTGTCTGTAATTAATTGAAAGTAGTCACTATCACTTGATATGATAATATGATTATCATTTGGATGTGCCGCAATAAACAAAGCAATCATATCATCTGCTTCTGCTTCAGAGTTTTTTAACATGGTTACGTTTGTTTTTTCATCTAAGAAGTTTACCATATCATCATACGATTGAAACATGATTTGGTCTTCTTCTTGTTCTCTCGTACTCTTGGCCATTCTAGCGACAACACGATTCTTCTTATATGGTTCATAGAAGTCTTTACGCCAACTGCGACCTTCTAAGCAGAATACGGCATGGTCTGCATTGAATTTGTTGTAACAGAGTTTAACACTACTAAGCATAATATGATATGCCATACCAATTTTCATATCAATGTTAGCACCACGCATTGCTACATGCTTTGCACGATGATACATATTAAATGAATCGACTAAGATGAATGTACTCATGTATTCCTCACTTTTGATAATGTTAATACTATTATAACACAATTAGTGCTTTTGGTCAAGTTTTAAGAATACTCCGAGGTATCTTTATCAGTCTTGACTTTACTAATGATTAAACCATCTTTGCTGTCAGGAAATACACTTTTTCTAACGCCATCATCGTCTTCTAAATCATTCAGTACGATATTCTTACATAAATCACTGAACCAATTGTCTACGATTTGGTCTGGTTCTAACCCATCATACCCAGCCTTCGCTAAGTATTCTACAAAGTTTTCATTAAAATCTAACTCAAAGAATCCTTGTCCTGGTGAGTTTTCATCAAGTTCCATACCAACAACTCTGACATACTCTTTGCCTTTATGAGTTGCCATATTCTTGTCGTATTCGTGTTGGTCTATATGACCGTACTTGAGATTAATCTCTTCAAGTGCAATTGCCTGTTCTTTTTCAGTTGTGATTTTTCTTGCAATCGCTCTTTCTTTTTCTTCTGGCGTACCAAACCAAGAAGTTGGATTTAGTGTTTTACTCATAATTTCTCCTTTTCATATTCAGTTTTACCATTAGCCTTCTTCTACCATCCAATTTTCTCCCATGGAACATCTTTGTCGCCAAAGTGTCCGTATGTACAGTTTTCACTATACTTGTTAAAATTAAATAAGTCAAATCTATCAATAATTCCTTTAGGACTCAAATCAATATTCTCTTTAATAAACTTCTCAATACTCTTACTGTAACCGTTTGACTCAACATAGATACTCGTAGGTTGTTTAACACCAATTGCATAACTTAATTGAATGTTACACCAATCTGCCATGTTGTCTGCTACTACATTCTTGGCTAACCAACGTGCCATATAAGCGGCACTTCTATCTACTTTAGTCGGGTCTTTTCCACTAAATGCACCACCGCCGTGAGGAGCAAAGCCACCATAAGTGTCCACGATAATCTTTCGCCCAGTAAGTCCAGTGTCACCATCAGGTCCGCCAATAACAAAATTACCAGTAGGGTTAAGATGGAATACAGTATTGTCGTCAATTAAATCTCCTAATACTTCAGTTGCTGCCGTTTTGGCAAGATTTCTTGCTGATTCGATATTACCTTCTTCAGTGTGTTGAGTACTTACAACAACTTGGTCAACACGAGTTGGTATACCGCCTATGTACTGCATACTAATCTGTGATTTAGCATCTGGACCTAATACTCCAGGAACAGAATAATTAATTACTTTTAGATGTTTTAATACTTCATGTGCATAATAAATTGGTGCTGGTAAGTAAGCATCGTTATCGCTACATGCATACCCAAACATTAGTCCTTGGTCGCCTGCACCAAAATCATCGGTGCCTAATCCAATATCACCACTTTGTGCATGAATTTCATTATAAACCTTTAGTCTTTCCCAGTGAAATCCATCTTGCTCGTAACCAATTTCTTTAACTTTTCTACGAATGATATCATCCACTTCTTCTTTAGAAACATTGAAGTTCTTCACTTCACCCGCTACAGTAACCATGTTAGTAGTTACCAATGTTTCAATTGCAACACGAGATGTTTCATCGCCTGCCTTAAGTCCTGCGTCTACTAATGCATCACTAATCTGGTCAGAAACTTTATCTGGGTGACCATCGCTCACACTTTCGCTTGTAAAAATATAGTTATTCATTTAAATCCTTATTTACTTCTCTTGTAATATTGAGTACACATCATAGCCGGCGTTACGTAACTTAGCACCACCACCTAAAAACTCAAGTTCCATTATACTTAATATACATGAAACATTGGCATTGCTTCTCTCTATCAATTCAATAGCAGCCTCAAGTGTTCCACCTGTTGCTATAACATCGTCTATGATTAATACTTGGTCATCTTTTTTTATTGCATCAACTTGTAAATGTAGTTCGTCAGTTCCGTATTCTAGTTCATATTCAGTAAATATTGTTTCACCTGGTAGTTTACCTTTCTTTCTAGCCATTGAGAATGGTATACCAGTCTGTGTACTTAAAGCACCAGCCATTGGAAATCCACGAGCATCTAATCCAACTATTTTGTCAAATTTTACCCTACCTTTTGCCAAAAGATAATCATTAAACAATGACATTACATTTTTTAATCCTTGAGGTGCATTAAAAATACTTGCCATGTCTTGATAGAGAACACCAGGCCTAGGATGGTCTGGTATTACTCTAATCAAATTTTGTATAGTCTTTGGAGTTGGTTTTATAATAGTCACAAGTGGTCTGCTAACTCTTCTTCTAGTTTCAGAATTTCTTCTTTTAAATGTAGTTTTTTCAACTTCAATTTAGAAACAACACCATCTTCTGTACGCATTTTAAATGCAGTAACTATGCCATTGTCTAAATCTCTATGTTGTTTTTTTAAGTAGATGAGGCGTGTACGTTTTTTCTCGTCTACGGCTGGTCGTATCGGTGTAGTCATAACTCTTCTCCTATATAAGACCCCTCTCAGATGTATTTATATTATTAGTTACCCGCTTTTGCTGGTAAAATATACTCATACATACCCAGTCCACTATCGACTGCAATCATCATAGCACCTTGGTCTGAAATCTTCATATTCATAGTGCTTGTGTCACTTAGTCTAAGAATAGTAAGAACTGTTGATAATGGGAATGACCAACCAGTCTTTAGTTCACCTTCTACATTACTTGCAAAAGGAAGTTCTACTTTATCTGTTGAACTATCACCAATATAGAAAACTAAATCACCTTTAACTGTTCTTGCAGTAAGTAACGGGTCAAATGAACCAAGAATACCTGCAAAGTATTGTAAGTCTTTGATTGCTTTTTGCGTTGGCATAATTTCTACATTCCACGCGGCACCACGAAAACTTGCTGTTTTAATTTGAGCGTCTACTAGTTCTGATACGATTACTCGATATGAACTATCAAAACCACCAGGCATTGAGAAGTTTAGTTCAGTAGTAACATCTTCCCCATTGCGTGTTTCTGTTCCTACTTTGACATCTGCTTCAATCGAATTGCCTTCTTTGTCTTCACCAGAATAACTAAGTAGTCCGTTTAGCACACCTAGTCTGCCAAGACCGAACTTTCCTGTGAATTCTGTAACTGGTGAGTGTAATTTACCACGTAATACAACAGTACGGTCATCGTCCATAGCATCAATTGTGGTAATCTCTCCTTCAGTTGTCACTTTAGCCGCTTGGATGATACCTAACGAATGTGTATGTTTCACGATATCTTTTAAAATGTCACGCATGTTTACTTCTCCTGTTTGATTATATTAATTATAACATATTTTAATACCATTTGTCAACCTATAAATCGAATAGATTGTTAAGTGGTTTCGGTTCTTCTTTAGTGTACTGTAGTTTTCCATTCTTTGGATTATCAACCCAATATATAGTATTTGGAGGTATTATACCCCACATAAACCAAGCATTTCCGAATGTAGGATTGCCAGTTCCTGTAAAATCTACACGATTGTTATATACAAGTGTAGACATGCCATGCTCTATAAACATTCTGCCTCGTTTTCCACCTTGAAAACTCGTTACTGGAAGTAACAATGCAAATGGTTTACCTAGGGCATAACAGTGTTCGATAAACTTATCTTTGATACTATATGGCGGATTAGTTATAATTCCATCATATACATCATCTGGCTCACAATCGAAAAAGTCCTTACCTTTACTCGGTACTATCTTATATCCATTGTTATTAAAGCCATCTACGATTAGATTAGATGTCCCACTAGTCGCTTCGTAGTAAGTTTTGTCTTTATCTAAGTACTCTAGTAACGGAGCAATCTGGTCAGATGGAGTATAACATTCATCTGATTCCTTATTTGTTGCCCGTCTCTTAATTAAGTTTGTGTAAGTATTGCTCATTATAAGTCAAACAAATTATCAAAGGTTTCGGATGCGTTTGCATCACTCATATCCCAATTGAGAACTCCAATTAGATTTTCTAACTTCTTATCAACAATGGTCTGTTCCATTAACTCGTGGTCAAATGGCAAATCCTGAAACCATTGGGGTATTTTGGTTGCGTCAACTGGGTATGCGACACTCTTTAACTTGAAAGTGTTTGGCTTTAGTTTGCATATGATACACTTCATGCCATCTACGATTTCTACTGCGTATCTATCTTGGTTAAGTTCTCGTAACATATTCCAGTTTAGAGCGGCAGATACGTGTCCAGGCAAATGAACTTTATCTTTTTTAGTTTTATCACCACCAGTATTCAAATCTCTTGCCATTGCCTTCTTAGCGGCATTCACACGATTCTTATATGATGTCAAGTTGTTCACACGAGATTGAGAACCTTTCTCCCAACCAGGTCTTGCTCTAAACCCTTTCTTAAACTCTTTAACCATACCAATAACTGTTTCTTCAGTACCATCCGTTAATACTGTGAGCAATACCTCACTTAAGAAGTTTTGCATATATTTTGGTGTATCAGAACGTTTAAGGTCTAACCCCATTGCTTTAATCTTACCAGGCGAACCATCGATATCTCTGCGTTCTCCATCATCATCATAGATGAGCATAGCATATCGTTTCTTTTTGATAAAGATGCCCTGTGTTGCACAGTTCTCACGACCAGCAACGATAATCTCACCTTCTTGTCTAGGAACATTAAAGAATGTTTTCATAAACTCTGGAAAACTTTCGTTGACTTGGTCAGCAACTTCGTCATATAGTTCTAAGACTTTATCTTTGTTCCATTCGATTGTGCCATCATCAATCTCTTGCTTGTAAACAGGATACATTGAATAGTAAATGGAATCTGTGTCGCCATAGATAACTGATGCACCTTGATAATCGTAGTGACCTGTAATAACTTCATTACACTTTGCACCCATATGTCTTGTGATACAACGACCAGTTAGAGTTGTACTCTGACCGATACGCTTATCGTAGAACCGACAACCTTGGTTCAATAATGCACCATACAACGAGTTCAAGTTAATTTTCTTAACCAACTGTCGTTTATCCCAGTAAGCAATTTGTTCTTTATCACCATCTGCAATAGCCTTCTTCTTACTGCTTTGCATTACTTGTCGTTCTGCATACCAACGTTCTAGTAAACTTGGAATAATACCTTGAACATCTTGTTTGAATATAGTACCATTTGCAGTGATAGTCCAATTTAATCCACTGTTGAATATCAAATCATATGCTTCTGCACCAGATACTGTTTGTGTGGTCTTAAGTTCGTCAAAGGGATTATCTTCTAGGACTAGAGTAACTCTACTTGCTTTGTCTTTCTCATTCATTACACGAAATTCTTCTGAACTAAACGTTTCGTCCCATGCTTGAGAAGAACCATATGTCTTCGCACCAGTTTTTCTACCTTCTGATATTCTACCGCCAATTAGTTCATCAGTCAAGTCTGGTCGAAGTTGTCCAGCAATAGTTTCTGGAGACATATTCATAGCACGAATAACAGATGGATAAAGAGAGTTAATATCAATACCTGCTACCCACTTTTGTAGTCCTGCTTTGGGTTTCGCCACAAAAGCACCGGCAGCCTTTTGCATTTCTAAGTCATGTAAGTCATCATCACTTAACTCGGCATCATCATCTGACCAAACTCGTCTCTTTCTATCAGGAACAACCATGCCACGTCTATGTGCTTCGTTAATGATTGCTTGTTCTGTAACAGCAACTGCACCCATTGTTGTTTTGATGTTCACTGTATTATCGTGTGCAATTTCATTTGCTAGTTCGATAAATCTTAGTTTCTTATCAATCTTGTCCAATAGGGCAACGTCTTGTCTGTTGTATGCCACAAACTTATAAAAGTCATTGTTATATAACTGGTCTAGCGTACCTTCGTATGCGACTTTCTGTTCGCCTACTTCATGGGCGCCAATTGTATCAAGTGCGTATGAATGCATTTCGTGGTATGTATACTTACGATACAGTTCTAGGTAGTCTAAGTGAATTCTTCCGAACAAGTCAAAAGTTTCTTGCTCTTTACCATACTTCATTACTTTTCTTTTTTGAGGATATAAGTCCCATAGACACATCTTGCGTGTATGTGACTTACTTAATACTCTAGTAATTCGATTAACAGTATAGGGAATATCATAACCTTCAGAGTTCCAACCAGTCAACACATCTGCATCTTCAATGACATCCATGAAATCATTCAGCATATCTGCTTCACTTAGATACAGTTCTGTATTCGGAAATTGGTCACAAATGCGTTGGGCTTCTATTAGACCTTCGCCTTCTCTCATAGACTTTGGCGGAATAACTAGAGTAACTAGTAAGTCAAGCCATTGCAAATGAACCGATATTGCCGTGATGGGCATGAACGGGTCACTTGGGTCAGCAAATCCTTTAGATGCATCGAAGTCTGTTTCGATATCGAAAAATGCGGTATTCAGAGTTGGGGAATCAAGACCATTATAGTTCTCACTCAAACATTTAACTTCTGGCTTCATATCACTTTCGTAAAATGTTTTACCAGTGTTTATCTTTCGTTCTTTGTGAAGGTCTTTGAGACGTTTACATTTGATTTGACGAACTTTGTCACCGTGAATACTTAGATGGTCACCGCGTGGGTCTTTCACATAGAAAGTACGCCACGCTGGATAATCATTATAAACTCGTTTACCCTTGATTCGTTCTACAACTTGAACAATATCTTTGTCTTTGTTGTAGAAAGCATCTACATAACTCAAAGAGTGCGACCAACTGTCTCTAAGATAGTTTCCATATCTTCAAAGTCTGCACGAGTTTCTACTAGTTTGGCTTTGTGTGCTACAGAGATTGCTTTGTTTAAAACCGCTGGTTTAACATCGATTTCTTCAGCAATTGCTCTTACAGTATCACGTAATCCACCTTTGAGGTCTTCACATTCTTGTAGAACTAGACAACCTTCATTCACTAGTTGAATGAGTTTTGCTTTTTCTTCTTCATTAATTGCGTCAATTGACATATACATCTCCTATAAGTTGGACAATAAAAAAGAGTGCTTTTACACACTCTTTATATATTAACATAGGTGACTCTAAAAGTCAATAGGTTATTTGATTAAAACTTAACTGAGGCTTTGAATCTAGGTGCCTCTTTCGCAGGTGGATGATGAGAGCCTGGCTTTTGGCCATGAGGACCTGACACTTTAAACTTTGGTGCCGGTCGTATACTAATCTCTTCAATCTCTTCTGCATCTCTTTTTGCTTTTTCTACCATGTCATCTGCATATTGTTTAGATGCTGATAATGGGTTACCGAAACCAGATGATGCGCCACCATATGCCAGCACTCCACCAACTTTATCTTTAACATATTTTCCAGCGGCTCCAGCGGCGTTACCAATTTTACCTAAAGTAGATTTGTTTTTCTGCCCACTGGTTGGCATTTTGACACTACCGACTGCTGGTTTTTTAACACCACTAGTGTTTGCTTTAACACCGGGTTTAATTTGTGTTGCTTTTGAACCTGGTGCATTACCTCTGCCTACCCCAGCCTTTTTTGCAGGAGCAACTTTCTTTTTCATATTCACAATCATATTTGCTTTTGAAGAGCCAGGTTTATGCATCTTTCCGTTTCTATCTTTAATACCATCAGCGCCTGTGTAAGGTGCTTGTAATTCTTCTAAATCTTCTTCAGATTCATACTGCTGTGGTTGTTGTCTACTGAGTGCATTTTTAACAGTTCCGGCTACATGAGCAGTCTTAATTGGATGTTTAATCGCAGTCTTTACTGCGGCTTTACCAACAGCCTTTGCAGCCGCGGATCCAATCCCTCTTGCAATAGCGCCACCAATGGCACCAATTATTGGAAGTATTTCATCTAACTGTTTGCCTTCTTTAAGACCTTCGCTAATTTTACTAAATGCGAAATTTGACAATTTAAGCATACCTTCTTTAGTTTTTAGCATGTTATCAATTTTTTCTTGTGTTTCTGGCTTTACTGCATCATATACTTGTGAAATTGCTGATGCTGTGTATAAATCTACTTTCATCTTGCCATCGTCAAATTTGACTTGTTGATTTTGTTTGTCTGCTACAATCTTCTTAATTGTGTCAATTGCTTTGTTGCTACTCTTTGGTTTCATGTCCATAACTTTTAGAAACTCATCTCTAGCCGCAACTGCTTCTTCACTGTCATCGCCTTTTTCTGCGTTTAATTGTTCAGCATCTCTTTTTGCTTTTCTATCAGCCATCAAAGCACCTGCCATACCGCCTAATGCTAGTGGGAAAATTTCATCTGTGCGTTCTTTATCTTTAACTGCTTTTTTCATTGGTTCTTTCTTATCACCATCTTTATCTAGGTCTAAGAAGTCTGGCTTTGCACTTTCGTAAGTAATGAATGGTACTTCCTTGTCATTTGACCAATCGTAATAACCATCATTATAAGTTACAGTCTTACCATCTTCAAACTTAACGTCTACGCCTTCAGGAGAAACTTTAGTTATTGTACCAATAGTAGTCTCATCACCAAGCATTCTCTTCATTTTCATTCCAACTTCTGCTTTAGGTCCTGATTGAACTTCTTCTTTAAAGTAATCTTTATCTTCTTCGTAACCTTGTGCTATTAATTCTTTCCACTTTGCTTTATCGGATGTGGTTGTCCCATGATGATTGCCTTTGTCGTCAATTTTAACAAACTTTTTCATGCCAGATGCTTTTTCACCATCTTTCATTTTCTTGACCATGTCATCTCTGCCCCAAAATGAACCTTCTTTTAAACGAGCATCTAATTTAATGTCATCATAGCCTTGTGCTTTGTATTTGTCATATAGAGCAATAGCCTCATCGTAAGTTAACCACTTATCATTAACTTCAGTGCCACCAACCCAAACAGCATATTCCATTTGAGAATTATCTACTTCTTGGTCATATTCTTCTTGAGACATATCGCCGTGATAGTCATCAAATGATTCTAAACGTTTTGTTGATAAAGGTGCAGTTCTTTCTTCGGCTTCACAATCTTTCTTCCACTGTGCATACTTGTCATATTCTTCACCAGACATTTTTTTAATCTCTTCTGGCTTTGCGATATCACATGGACCTTCAGTAATTACTTCTTCTGCAACATGCTCTACGTCAGCCAAAACAGTAATACCTGCTGTTGATTTCATTCCCCAATGTTCAGCCGCCTTCTTTGCCGCGTCATAAGATGATGTTGCATGAGTTTCATGCTTGCCTTTTTTGGCATGAAAGCAAATATAAGGACGTTCTTTTTGTTCTGTAAGTTGTGTTAGTTTCATAAGCCTTCTACCTTTTAATCATTGGAGTTTTAACGGGAGTATTGTATGATAAGTTGCCTACCTCGGCACTATATCCCATTTTAGTTTTCTTTTTCTTCTTTGGTTTCTTAGATGCATATATACTAGCCTTTGGGTCACCGCCACCCAAGCCACCATTTGTGGTTGCGATACCGCCAGCAGTTGTCATTTCACCTATTACTTCATATATTTTCATAATAGTATTTATCTAATTTATCATTCTACTAGTTCATCAAAATGAGGGAATTCTGACTTGAATGATATTTTTCGTCTATCTTCTAGTATTGTAAACTCTTGTGATGCAATTTTCTTCATTTCTGGAGTAACTATGCTATTTAGTATAAGACTTCTCAGTGATTTCAACATAATAACATACTCATCTTTTTTATAAAGATTAATCATTTCATTTTCCATGTAATCTATTTGCTCTGTTACTGCTTGTGCATGTCGTTTATCTAACATTGTCATCGCATAATGGCTTGGTCCCTCTACATAATTAATATGAAACCATACTTTCCTTTTATAGTCTATTGCTTTCATCTTATCGTTTATATACACTAAAAAGTCTTTAAAATATGGTAGAGATAAAGAATTATGGGCGCAACCAAATCCCAATACTAAGTTATTTGCTTCTAATGATTCTTTAAAGAACATATCTAAATTGTTATTCCACTGTTCGAAATCTTGACCCCACCTTACTAACTCTGAACGTCTACCGATTGCTTCGCCAGATAATTGCATAATATATATTATATTTGGAGTATTCTTTACTATCTCAATAAATCTATCAAATTTATGTTTAGGAAAACTCATAGAAGTAGTGATATACACCGTTAACTCGGTATCTGGACTTATATTATTATGTACCTTTGATGATAGATAATCTAAAAACACATACATATGTTCTGTAAAGAAAGGTTCGCCACCTAATAAACTGATATTGATATACTTTGTGTCTTTTAGTGTAGTGGTACAATATTCAGAGAATAACTCCATCACTTTATGAAATAGTTCTTCATTAGTGTCGGGCTCTCTCACTATTTTCAATTCTTTTTGCCATCTCGTGCTATGTTCTGGTCCACAATAGACACAGGCTAGATTACATTTGTTTGTTAGGTCTAATTCAATGAAGGTAGCAGGTGTATCAAGGTCAAATAGTTCACCCTCTGGTAAACTCGTAGCCTGATGAGAGTTTTCCATGTATAATGTTCTATGACTCTCTCCTGATATATCTTCTGTAGCCCAACAACCATTACAATCTGGACAACGGATGCCATTAACTAAGTCATTTTTTCGTTTTTGAAGAATAGGATGATTGAAAAGAAAATCTACACCATGTTCATTCAGGATGTCCATGTCGAATGTAGTTTCTTTGATTTGGTCTAGTGTCAGGTTTGTTTTACAGCACCAACTTGCTGTTCTTCTTGGCAATGATATAGTGATATCATTCCAAGTTTTATAACACATTGTGTCTTTGTTATACACTTGAATGCCTTTACTTACGATAAGTTTTCTTTGGAACTCCGTCTTTATCAACTGCATTGCCAAACTTGGCCGCCTGTTTCTTAATTTCATCAGGACCTACATCGACAGTAGTATTAATGCCAGGAACAATTTTACCTACACCACCAGTTTCAGATACAGTCTTCTTTACAGTATCAAACTTTTCGTCTAAGTCATCATTAAATATATCAAGAATAGATTCTTTATTGATGCCTCGTGACTTTGCCCCACCTTTTCTACGAATTGATTGAAGTTCGGCTTTAGTATCAACGATTGCTTTCATCATTGTTTGCATAACATCTCTATTTAACAGACTTTGTATTTGTTCAAAGTCGCCACGTTCAGCCATCTTAGTGAGTTCTTCTAGTTTACGAACTACACTGGCTTCTATCTGATTAAGCATAAGACTGCCATATCCTTGAATAAGCACTTCAGGATTATTTGGGTCTTCTTTATTTAATTTATGTATTTCAGATTCTTCTTTTAATTCTTCTTCGCTAACCTCATCACCTTCCATGTAATGTTTTACACTTGAAATATAATCAGCCGCTTTAGTAATCTTTGCTTGAACCCAACCTTGTAATCCTTCTTCTTCAGAAACATTATTAAGCATTTGTTCTAGTTCTAAAGAATACTTTGCTAGTCTCTGAACATCTTTTCTAGCCATACTTACTTCGTGGTCTGGTGCTTCGTTTACATCTTCTTCACTAAACTCATCACTAAAAATTCTTTTAATTAATGAAGGCCTCTTGCCTGCTTTTGGTAGAAATGATGCAGATGATGTTCTTGACCTAATTGTTGGAGTATGACGTAATCCACTTGGACCGTTCATTCTCCAACCAGACTCTACTTCAAACTCTCTGTTAGATGTTTTGAAATCTTTCTTACGCATTACAGTCTTTACAATTAAATCTAATTCATTGTTATCTTTATCCCATCGCAATGCGAATGGCATATTAATATCAGTTGCTAAATCTTTCATTACTGCTTCAGCATCAGGACCCATCTGTGCGATTGGTTTGCCCCAACGTTTGTATTCTTGTTTGAACAGACGTGTTAGTTCACTACCTGTGATTTGTTCACCGTTGCGTTCATCATTCACTCTATCTAGGAAATGACGTGTGAATTCTACATCAATACCAACTTTGCCAAATATTCTATCAGCAAATGTTTCTAACGCTTCTAGGTCAGATGATGTAATTTTTTTATCTAATTCGTCTAATCTCATTATAGTTCACCCTTTGAGTATTCTTGGATATCTGGTGGAATGCCCATGCTTTGAATTGTATTGTTACGAGTAAATGCCGTGAATATGTTTTTCTGGTCTTCTGGAGATAGATTCTTTTTAATTACTTTTACTAATGTTTCGTAACTATCTAAATCATCACTGTTATCTAAACCTAACGTCTTCGCTATTGAATCTGCGGTCTTCCATGGACCAGCAATAATCTTATTGTTATTTTTCTTAGTGTATCCCTCGCCAGTTTTCTTAGGAACTGGTCTACGTAAAACTCTTACTAGTCCGTCTCTTGGACTAAACATAAATCTTTTCGACTGAAGTGGTCTGCCGTCTTCAATAGTTTCTTCACTATCTTCAACATTTAGACTTCCAGCGATAGAGGCAATCATTAAGTTACGATATACTCCTTTATACTGGCTATCTTTTTCATGAGGCGAATGATAGTAAGTCTTCAACCAATCTGGGTCACCTGGCATGAAATCAACTTGAACATATCCAGTTCTTGGTCTACCATCTTCTTTAGTTTTGTCAAAGTTAGCAATCTTGACCTTTGTCATAATCACACTTGACTTTGCAATGTCCATTATTTGACTGCTCTTTTCAAGTCTCTCTACAAATTCTGGTATCTTATCGGTATCAATCTTTAATGCGACATCGATGTCACCACTAAACTCTCTTTTACCAACACTGCCCAATGCATTGTTTCTCAAATCAATGCCTAATTCTTTCTCTAAGGGAATGAGTGTTGGATTGATTTCATCAATATGAATAGCGCCTACTCCGGTCATCGAGTCATCAGAAAAATTCTTTTCATATAGAACTTCTGATTGTACTGCTTTAGATTGTGTTAATTCAAATAATTTCATTATTTCATCTTCTGATTGTCTATAAGTTTAATTAATGCTTCTTTAACTTTATAAGTTTTACCATCAACTTTGAATTCTTTTTTACCATCAATTTTTGCTTTTGCTAGTTCACCAGAAAATTCATTACCTTCGTTCTCTGCTGGAAACAATTGACCGTAATATTTTTTATGTATTGCGTTGTACATCATTTCTGATTGGTCCGGTGTTGTATATCCTTGGCGTCTAATTATTGTTAGAAGTCCCTCTACTGCCTTTATTTCAGGTCTAGAACCAAATGCTTGTGCTAACATAAGTATGTTCTCTGAGTGATTATTTCTATCTTCGTTATGCTTGTATGAATTTTGCATCTTTTCTAAGTCAGAACTGTCATCTTCATTGTATGCAACAGAAGTAGTAGAACCACCTTTGCCATCAAATGATGTAGATGTGTTTTTACTTCCTAGTTTACTCATTTTTTTAGCACCGTCAACTGCGGCTTTCTTCAAATGTGGAGCGACTGCTTTAGCACCTTTTTTAATTAGTTTACCAGCACCAACAACCGCGTTATCAATTCCTTGTCCTATAGTTCCCATAACACCTTCGTCAACACTACCAATTTTTGCATTAATGTTTTGCATAATTTGATTACCATCTGATTGACCTCGTCCTGAGTCACCACCATCGTTGCCGTCAGAGTATACTTTAAACTCGCTTCCCATTCTATCATATAAGTCGTCTTTGTTTTGTTCTGCCCAAGACATTACTTTTTGTAAATCTGTATCATTAGACAAAATATTGCCTTCATCCCAAGTCTTTGACTTACCCATCCATTTTAAACCTTCTGGGCTTTTACTAACACCATCCATTCTGAGGCATAGTTCTTGTATAAAGTTTCTTTCTTGTCCTGTCCACTTTTGTCCTTCACGTGGTTCTTGGATCCATTCAGTAATCTTTTTATCTGCAAAATGGTCTACCATATCCTGAGCATTACCAAAGAACTTTTGTCCTTTGTCGCCTTCACGGCTTACGAACCAACCATCAGCGCCACTATCAAAGTCGCCACTTGCAATTTCTTTTCCTTTGTACATAATTCGTACAACGCCACCAGATGATACTGCTTTATACTGTCCTTTGCCACCGTGTGCTAGAACTCCTGCTTCTGTTACACTTTCTGATTTTGTAGAACCGTCAGCATCAAAATGTTGCTCTCTGATATCTTCTACGTATTCAATTGCTTGTTCAACCATTGTGATGTCCATGTTACCATCGCCACATTCTTGTAACACATGATGAATGTATTCTAGTTGCTCGTGTTGTTCGTTGGCATAATCTTCTGTAACACCTTCTCTTTTTAGTTTGTGATTAACTGAAGATTTTAATTTACTTTTAATCCATTTGCCGGCTTTTGAAGCGGCTGCTCCTATGGCTGTTCCTGCTGTAGCATAAGTTTGAGGTGGTATTCTGGCTGCCACGGCTGCCACTGCTGGCCAAAATTCACTTAATTCTGCTTTTTCTTCATTAGTGATTTCTCTGCCTAATTCTTTTTCTGCGATTGCAACCCATGACTCATTTGTGTACTGATTGTCATAAGCATCTGGATAAACTTTATCTAGTATTGCCCAGTATTCATCGAAGTCATATACTTTGTCATCTACTTCTACTTCCATTGGATAAGAATCGAAGTGTTCTTTGTGGTCATCAACATAATCTTTTATATCTGCCGCAACACTCATTTTTGATTCAACAACTTCTTTTACTTTTCTGTCGAATTCTTCGTCAATCGATTCGGCATGCATTGCTGCCATATGGGCATTATACTTTTTAGTTCCCTTTTTATGTGGGCTTTTGCCTTCTGTTATTGTTTTTAGTATGCCTGTTTTCATAATATTATCCTCGATTACGTTTTCTTTTAAAAATTTAGAAAACGAGTTTTCGTCCCAGTTTTCATTCATGGTTTCTTTGTTGCCTACTTTATTTTTGAATAGGTCTATTATATCTTGTGGTACATCTGTGACACTGTATAAGTCTTGTAACATTTGAGTTAGTTTGGTATCATCACTTTTCGCAATCATATTTCGAATTTGTGACGCACTATTAATTTCTTGACCTAATACTTTAAATTTAAATGTAGGAGTTGTTGCTATATAACCTCTTGTTCCAAATGTTTCAGCATCATCTAAACTATTCCACTTCTGTAAGTATGCTGGTTCACCATTTTTCTTTAACTTAAGTCCATTAGAGAAATCAAATCTAGGGTCTTCTGCCATATCTTTTTCTGATACTGCAAACACCACCACTGTCTTATCTTTATCAAATCTTTCCATGATTTCGATAGATTGATATGGTGATTTTGTTTGAACTATGTCACTAGAAGAAACTCCAGCAAGTATCATCATCTTTCTCTTTTCTTCAAAAGTAAAAGGTGACCTATCTCCATCAACTTTGCCAGAAGTAGAAATGAATACTTGTGCATTGCTATACTTCTGCTTTAAGTATTTGTATACTTTGCCATGGCCAATGTGGAACGGATGAAAGCGACCAGGATATATAATAACCAAGTCCTTATTGCCGTCTTCTAGTAAATCTGATAAATTCATACAATTGTCTCTATATTAATTATTCTAATTGTATTTATCATTTTACAGCACCTGCTTTTAAAAGTCAACCACTAAAAATCCCGCATGAAGCGGGATTAGATAACAAGTTGGTAAATTACCAAAAGATACGCATCCACCAAGGACGATTTGCTTTTTGATATGACCCCATAGCCTTCTGAGCCTCTAATAACTCTGACATTATATTTGAATTAAGGACACTACGTTCTTTCTGTGTTAGTATCTGTAACTCTCTAATGCTAAGTTTTACAATCTCTTCTCTACTATTTCTAAATAAGCCAACAACTTTATTATGATTGTTGACATCAACGTATAAGAATTTCATATCTATTCTCCTAAAAACACTACTCTCTAGTATTATTTAAGAGAAAACCGCACTATATATAGTGTGTAGTTAAGTTTTAGTAGTAGTTTACTTCTTTTCGTCTTCTTCAGTAGGTGGTTTATTTACACCAGCACACATTCTTTTTACTTCACTGAATTCAGGACCTAAATTAAGTCCTTTATATCTAGCACACATTTTAAGCATTTCTAACTGTTGCTTTAGTAATGCGTTTGTTCTCATTATTCTTTTATACTCTGCGTTACAAGTTGAGCCAAGTGCAATGCTTAATCTGATACCAACTCTCCAGTTGCTGCCATTATTTGTGCCTTTATAGTTATTATTATTACTGTTAGGATAAGTGCTATCGTTGGTACCGTCTTGTTCGCCAACTTCTGCGTATGGTTCTAATGTAGCAGTTTGACAATGCCCTCCGCCACCTTGTAAATATTCATTTGCCGCATAAGCATTCGTGCCAAGTAAACAAAAGAAAGTAACTAATAATATCTTTTTCATATTAGTATCCTCCGTTTAACTGTCGTTGCATCTCTTTCAAGTCATATTTCATTTGATTAAGTGAATCAGTTAACTTGTAATAACTTTGTTCCATAGCCTGAAATTCAGCCTCACTTGCTAGTTTATATTGTGCATCTCTTAATGTTTCTGCTAGTATTTGTATTCTTGCAATCTGTGTAGCAAAGTTAGTCATCTCAATAAGAAGTTCTTCACGTCCTTGCTTTAACAGGGCATCGTTATTTGTAACACGGATGTTTAGTTTATCGGCTTCAGCGACAATTCTGTCATTAAGTGATTGCCAATTGCTCACTTGATTCATAGTTAATTCTGTAATTTCTTTTTCATTCGCCTTTATAGTATTTTGTAAACTTATAGCGTAATTGATACTTCCGTATGTTGCGGCTAATACGGGAATTACTATACCAACTATACCGCCTAATGCACCTATTTTCATAATAATCCTCTAATTCATAGTTAATAAAAAGTCGCACAAAGACAATGCTCTGTACGACTAGTATTTATTTGTGCGTAGTTAATAATAAACTACTTAGTTTCTGTTAGTTACACAATATTCTTATAGTGGTTCATCCGCAAATGTAACATCTTCACCTTCATCAAGTGCTACGTTGAATTCTCTCAAACGTCTAATGACTGACAAGAAGTCAACAATTGTTGTCCATCTGTCAATGAAATAACCCATTGAACTTTCTACTCTACCGAATGCGTTTAGAACTTGAAATAATACACCAAGTGTAATTAACTGGTCAAAGTAAGCAGGCGCTAGAACAACTAATGCTATGTTACCTACACATAATCCAAATGCTGTTTGCCATACACCGAAGCCCATATACCAGTTAAATAGTCTATAATAGTTTCTACGAACTGAATAGAACATTGGAAATAGCATTTCAGTTGAACGTGCTGAGAAATCATCCTCAGAGAATACTAATTGTTTTCTCATTTTTGCTTCTACAACTTGATTTCTATATTCAAGTCTAGGTAGTCTCCAACCTAGTATTAGAGATATCAAAGTACCACCAATTGATACAGATAGTGCTACCCATACTAAAAATCCAGGAATAATTTTATCATTCCAGACAGGTAAACTCTCTGATAAATTCCATAAGATAGGAAGAAATGCAACCAAGATAAGTATCGCACTAAAGAATCCAGTGAATAGACCTTGTAATGTTTTACCAAATATCATTAAGTCTTCTTGTATACGCTGTGAGCCACCTTCTATCTTTGCAGTTGAGTTTTCCCAACGTGTCATATAGTGTTTGGTGTTTGCTTCACGCCATCTGAAACAGTATCTTTGTGTTTGCCATGTGGCATATACTGCGATTGGGGTGTATAGGACTATGATTTCGACAAAGGATGGTTGAACGCCCTCTGTTAGTGTAATGAAATTCAAAAATCTACCAGCATCCCATCCCAGAAATAGTTCCCAGAATCTGTCTTCTTGTAGTGATTGAATTACATCATAGATTTCTTTGTTCCAACTGTTGTAGAATACTAATATCTCTACGTTGTACCAAATTAGGCTTAAAAGAAACGCTAACATAAGCCAAGCATATGTCCCGTATTCCTTTGTGAAAAAAAATGATTTTAACATATGATAACCTCTAATTTAAAATAATATACGACTTTAACTTTCGTACATGTATTTAGTCAATTAGTCAGTTAATCTCATACCACCTTCAAGGTCACTACCTGTAGTTCCGTAGAAATTTCTATAATCTGTTGCTATACTAACTAATCCTGGACGTACTTTAAAGTCTCTAGGATGTAGCCAATACATAGTTGCATTTGGAATTTGAATGAACAAAAGTCTTAAATCTTCATCTTGGACACCTAATGACTTAAGTAGTTTCATTAATGATGATGCCGTTCTAAATGCACTGCTTTCAATAGCAGAAGAACTTGCACCATTCATACTTCCTGGTGGTGTTCCTGGACCATGAATACCAAAATAAATATCACCTATCAAGTATCGTTTATCACCTGCTAAGAACAATAAACCACATGCTGATGCACATATAGATTTATCTTTCATATAATCTGGTGTCTCGTCTTGGGAAGTATTAGAACCAGGCATATAAATTGTTTCACCTAACTCGTTTAGAACTTTTGTGCCTCTAACAACAGTAACAACGTTACGAAGTTTCATATGTGCCGCAAGACAAGAACCATCTGCTAGATTGCCACCTGGACTTTCTAGTATTACAGTAAAGGCCGCAGGCATTAATGGTGCTATCTTCTCACAATCACCTTCTTTAACTGTACCCATTAATGAATACAATTGGTCATCAATTTTTTTGAATTCTAATCCACCCGTATTTTCTTCTTCTTCTATTTTATTGTTTGCTTCTTCGTATAGTACCATATATTCATCGTACCATTCAATACCTTTGTCTTTACCTGTTATTACAAGTAAGATTATTACAACAATTAAAAAAGGATTTCTTATTAGATAAGATACTGTTCTTCCAAGAAATGATTGTTTTATATAATTTAATATTTTATTCACAATATCTCCTTATTCTTCGGCAGGCTTAGGCTGTCGGGCAGCGGCTTGCTTCTCCATCATTGCCTTAAATTGGTCTTGCGTAAAGCATTGTGTTCTTGTAATATGGTTCCATTCTAAATTCATTTTAACTGGTTCTGCTGGCATGTAATTTTTATACTTTTCGCATTGTTCCATTGTTACGAACGGTAATGAATATATAATTGGATTACCAAGTTGTACTTGAAATATCGACACAACAAAGTGTCCTATCATTAAAATTGCGCCCACTGACATTATCTCCATCGTTCTCTCTCCTCTATTCTGGCCCTACGTCTTGTAATGTACCATTATTAACTGTCTCATCATTAAGTCTTAGTCCTGTACTTGTTGAAACTGCAGGCTCATAAGTTATTCCTCCATCACCCTTTTTTTCTTCTGGCTCAGTCATATCTTGCATTGGTGTAAATATGAATGATTGTGATTCACCTTTGTTTCCTTTTTTAGGGTCAAATTTACCTTGTGCTAACGATGAACCGATGTTTCTTTGTAATTCTTTCATTTTCGTTTTATTCTCTTCTGACCAGTCTATTTTGTAAAGAACTGGTTGTCCTTCTTTTTTCAATACTACAAATATCCAAGGTTTGTTATCATTTACCCACATAACTTCGACTTCTGTTTCAGGCAAACCATAAATTGGCATACCTTGTAATAATTTAATACCTTGCCAAGTCATGCTTGCCATTACAAGTGCTAATGGAATTATAATAAACGTATAAAGTTTATTTGCTTTACTTTGAATCAAAGCATACAAGCATATTAGAATCAGTGAGAATAAACCGGCTATGTAAACCAGAATCATTGTATTAACTGTCATTTCATTCCAAAACATTTGTATTCTCCTTAAATATCATCTTCTTGTGCTGTTGCTTGTCTAACCATTTCATCAGAACCAACCATACTTTCTTGTCGGTCCATTAAACTATCACTGACCACACTACGGTTTTTTGAACCCACTACAATTTTGTCACTTGACCAGACATCGGTTACTACACCTTCTTTATCCAGTGTAAATCCAGGAAGTCTGACTATCTCACCTCGAGCAGTCAATTCTCCTTGCATAACATAAACTTCTTTATATGGGTTAACATCTAATAGGGTTATAGTGTATTTAGTTGGCGCACTATTCCCTTTTTTATTATATACATGAATGTTGATATAGTAGTCACCTGGTGCTATACCACGCATACTCACAACTTCACGATTTAATGTTATCTGTATTCTTTCACCATCTACAACCATAAAATCTGATGTTCTTCCTAAATCGTCTCTGTCTAGGTGCATAACTCCATTTGTTTTGTTTTGAAAAGATATTGGTGCGCCACTTGGACCTTGCACCCACATATCAATATCATCAGAAGCCTCGTCCGCCCATTCTAATATAATGAGAATCTCTGCTTTTGCTGGGATATCTGATTTCTTTGTAATTGGATTGATTAGCAGAAGTGCTAACACGAAAAGAACTACAAAACCTAATAATGCATTGAACAAAACATCGTTAAACGATAGGCTAGAACCGTATCGATTAGACATTTACTCACCCTCTCCAATCATTAATTGGGTTCTTAGAGATACAGACACAATTAGACCTGTTAGTGTTGTTAATAGAGCAGTTGCCATACCACTTGCTAATTGGCCAATGACATTTTTCATGCCTTCAACATCAGTTGGGTCGATAGCCGCAAGATTTGAACCACCAAGCATAAGAATGAAACCTAATACAGTTCCCATCATACCAATTGCCATACATGTTTCAGCAATAAACCAAAACTTCTCGTTAGAAGATTTTATGTTTTTCATCATCTTATATCCAATTCGCATACTAGTTAGTAACCAGATTGCTATTAAAATAAAAGAAATATATGTTTGGTCATTATTGAGAATATATAAATGTAGTTCATATACGTACGATGCCACTAAAATTATAATTTGCATCACAAAAAATAACCACCATTGTAGAAATGCTTTAGTCATAGCCTTATCCCTCTCTCTAGTATTAATTCATCTAACAAGTATTTATCAAAGCCACACATAAAGAAAAAGCCCGTCATTAAGACGGGCTTTTAAAGTGAAGTAAAACTTATTAGATAAAAAAATTAAAAAGTAAGTTTTATACCCGCTGAAACTGTACCGTCACTGCCAGCAGTCTTGGCGTAAGAATACGTCATAATACCACGTGATAATGCAACAGTGTAAGTGTTCGTGCTGTTTAGTTCTACAACTTTAGCAGAAAGGTCACCCATAGATACTTTCGCACCTCTGACATCTGTACCATTTGTAGCAGTAGTCATAACACCTAACAACGCATGTTTACTAGTTCCGATTTTCGTAACACTTGCATCACCTAATGATGCATTTGCTAATGAAACAGTAATACCAGCGACTTCTAGTCCGGCATCCAAGATTGTGTTAGTTCCAGTTGTTGTTTTCTGATATGAACCACCAACGTCAACGCCTGCGACATTAATGTCTGCATTTAGTAAACGAGCAGAGTCCATTAGGTCTTCACCCGAAACACTAATTGGTCCTAAGTCAGTACTTGCACCAATCTGAACAGATTGATTAGCACCTGAAGGTTGATATGCTGACACAGTTACACCTGCAACAGTTGTTGATGCTTTCATTCCCATTACACCATCTACTTTACCAAGTCTAAGGTCGACAATTGAAATTGTTGTATCAATATATAAATCACCTACAGTACCAGTTTCGTCAACTTTTGCTGTAACAGAACCATGCTCAGTTTCAAAACCCGCAACCACTTCTAGTGTTTGTGTGTATGTTCCTGAATCAGTAGCGGTGCCTTCGTATGTACCAGAAACGGAAACACCTGATGTTTCGGCTTCGGCTTCATCTGCAAATGCGATATATGGCGTTGCTAACAAAGCCGTACTCACAATTGCTGTTCTTAATAAAGTATTCATAATTCTCCTATAGTTGAAATACATTTAAGTTTGATTCCGTTATGTCTGAGAGGAAATCATTCTCATCAACAGTAAGAAAATAACCGAAGTTACCACGCACGAGTGCCTGATAACCTCTCTTTTCATTACTAATTATTAATTATAACATGTTATTTATGTTAATGTCAACCGATATTTTGATTATTTTCTAAAAAAAACTGGTTATTTTACTGTTTTTGCAACTTTTTTATAACATCTACGATATCTCCGACAGTACGTATCTCTTCCGCCTCTTCATCCTCGACTGTAATGTCATATTCGTCTTCGAGTTCAAAGACTACTTCGACAGAATCAATACTGTCCGCGTTCAAATCTTTTCTTAAATCAGTTTCTAGTGTTAAATCACTAAGTTCCCATTTTAATCGTCTTGATACTACCTCGAACACTTTTTCTTCTATAGTCATCTCTTTTCCTTTATGCTGAAAAACTCGAACCACAACCACAAGATGTACCTGCAGATGGGTTATCTATTGTGAAACGTTCACCTTCCAGGCTTCTAACAAAATCGATAGTTGCTTCTGAAAGATACATTATACTCATACTATCTACTACTAATTTCACCTCATTTGTTTCGATAACAGTATCATCTTCTGCAATATCATTTTCAAAACCAAATCCATAACTAAAACCATGACATCCACCACCTTGAACAAACACTCTAAGTGCTTCCATCTTGGCATTGTCTTCTACAATAATTTCTTTGACACGTTCTGCCGCATTTTCTGTAAAAATCATTTTATTCTCCCTCTAGTGGTCGAATACACCGTGATGTATTCCTTGTTCTACTTCGTACTTCTTATTTGATGCCTCTTCGTGTAGATGAGATATCTCATAAAATCTGTTAATCAGCCCAATTGCTGTCTTGTAATTGTTGTAAGTATCAATACTTTCTTCTATTTGTTCTATAATAAAGGTAGTGTGTCCTTTTAATTCAAAAATGAAGTTCTCAATTTCGTATTGTAGGTTTGCTCTAGCAAGTTGTATTCTTAAATCAGAAATAAAACTCAAATCTTCTGGAGTTGTACCATCACGAAAATCCCATTCATGACCATTGGTCTCTAGGATGTATCTCGCTCGTAATATTGGGTCAACTAACGTGTTGAATGCTCTATGGGCAAATTCTTTGTGGTCTCTGCCAAGAAATGAGTTATCATCTTTTAATAGATTTAGAATCTTTTTATAGTGCGTAGAGAGACTTCGGATACTAATACCCTGCTTCTCATCGACACCAAAGAATTTGAAATAATTCTTTTCATCTAAATTGTATAAACGTTTTGTTCCTGACATAATTTTTTACCTATTTGTTCTTATATGATACAGTGTTTGTATCGATAAGTCAACCTTTATCTGAGATATTTTTTAATTTATCTGTGAGTTGTTGATAGGGTTGCAACCGTGGGTCTGTCATGTCTTCTTCATTGAATTGCAAGCCATATCTCCAACCATTATCTACTTTTTCTGACATCCATCTGTTATGTTTCATAGCAGTTATATCAATTTCTGTTTCACCTTCGGGTATATCATAGTTTTCATTAGTTGTTATTTCCATGATAAAGTCATCTTCCGTCCAATCTGTAATTAAACCAAGAATAACTTCTGCTTCTGTCTCATCTACCCCTCGATTTAATCTAAAATCGTATATGTGTTCATATAAGGCTTCATCACCTAAGTGATAAATCACTGCTGTTCCATCTTCTAATGGTTGAAAAATATTTACTATTGCACTCTTAAGCACAGTAATAATACCTCGAACATCAGTCTTTGGTAACTCTTCCGTCATTTTTAATCTAATATGGTATTTGAAGTTGCTTTTATTCATCTGCATCTCGTGTATCGGATGTTTTCATAGTTGTGCTAGTTACTTCAAGTTCTTCGTACTTAGTAGAGTTTGAATTTACATACAAACCAAACCATGCCGCACCTGAACCTACTAGAACTGATACTAATCCTGCTTGTTGAGAGTTAGGGTCGGGTAATAACATGAACCAATTCACTACATCATATAACAAATAGATGTACATAGAGATGAATGCTCTAGGAAAGAGTCTCCATCTGCTGAAATATTCTGGTGCTAGCCAAATCCAATTTGTTGTTTTTTGTGTCATATCTATGTCCCGCTTCGTTTTCTATATGTATTTATCTTTTAAAAATGCGAATATTTTGGTCCGCATTGTTAAGTATTAAGAAAAGGGAGTGTTAGACGTAAGTTACAGTAACTTTGATATCACCAGTAGTAGAACCAAAGTGTCCTAATGTACACTTAATTTCTAGTTCAGTCGCACCAGCATAGTGATAATCTGGATTTGTTATGTATGAACCAGC